>Ga0315915_1000806_pt1 | contig 34923 bp, 11 predicted proteins | sample MpolbnodulesMG_FD_207738 | JGI IMG/M metagenome (GOLD analysis project Ga0315915, IMG submission 207738) | Medicago polymorpha root nodule microbial communities from Los Angeles, California, United States - branched nodules | ecosystem: Host-associated > Plants > Roots > Nodule | place: USA...
TCAACTGAATTTCAAAATTACATGCTTGGAAATATTGACAATTGCTTGGGTTTGGATTATGTCATGGTAATTGCTTGAAAACCATTGATTTTGTCATGACAAATGTTTGGAGTTATACAAACAGTGATCTCTCATTCTGTCATGACAATTGCTTGGAGTTATACACAATCTAACATAGCAAACAAGCGACGACATCTTCAATATAGATGGTGTTCAGAATCTAACAAAGGTTGTGTTGTTATTATTGAGGAAGATGAAACAGTTTTGTGATTTACAGTAAGCTGGTCTCTCGAGGGAAGAAGAAAGAAAATGGAAGGCTCAGATTGCTTCACAGGAGAAAACAGGAGAAAATTTTACTGGAGACAATTCTTTCCCTCTTAATTGTATTGATGGCTAGGGGGCTTCGGGACAATATTGACCAAAGGAATTATAAGTTGTGAACAAATTAAACGCTGTGTTTGAGTGGAAGGTTAAAATAGTTGGAAAACTGACTCTTAGGTGACCATTATAGAGAGAGATAATTGGAAGGGTTAGAGTACTCTTTTTCTAAACCGTGATACATGGAATGTGAGAGACTAAAGAAAATTGGTGAGGACTCTAATTAAATTTGTGAGTATATGAATCATACAGGATGCGGTTCCGACCTAAAGGAATTGGGAGATATCTTATTTATTTATCAAGAGGTTGGTGTACGTGTACCATAACTATAGGAAAAGGGAGGCAAAGTAGATCTATTCACGTAGACCAAGTCATGGCACTACCTATTTCATTCATAACTAGCCAAACTACCTATTTGGGTACTCATAACTACCCAAACTTAAGCAAAACCACATTCACCTCATTCTTTACCCTTTTTTTTGTTCTTTCTCTCGGGTCATTATTTCACCATAATTTATAAATTCTCTTAATAGTTATTAAGGTAAGTTAATTTATTAAATATTTGGGTATTAATCTAAAACCATCATATTAATGCTTTAAGTAAAATAAATAGAGTCAAATATCACTAATTGAAAATAACCTTTAAGAGAAAGACATAAAATAAACAAGTAGAAGGTTATCCTATCATAGTGAAACCAAATTGATAAATAAGATACTAAGTTAAATAATAAAACTAAACGTTCCATATAATTAAATACAAACAGAGAGGGTTACCATATATAATGCATATAAAATATCGGGATGTTACATTCCGATGGGCTCAATTTTGTTCAATATTTTTCCATTATGCTAGATCATGTTAAATTAAAAGTACTATAGAGACCTGGTGAAGTTATTTCCATTATACTTTTTATAATTTTGTTTGATTTATGTTGTCAATTCGACAAGACTTTGTTATTGTCTAACTGGAATGCATTTAGACATCTTAAACTATTTGTAGAGAGATGAAGATACCAAGTGATTTATTAGCATTCAAGATCAATAGGAAAAGATTAGGCAGATTTAAATGCACTAGAAATTGATGTATATGTCTTCATCTTTTTTTGTTAGCTTCTGCTGCTTCCAGTTATCTGTTGCCTCATCATATTATGACTGTAGAAGTTTGTTGCTGTTTATGAAAAACAAACGCCGGATCTGTGATCCTTGTGGCAAGTTCTCTCTATTGAACCACTTCTTCTTTCATTCTGGGCATGGGCACATCGTCGGAGAGCCACTGCCGTTGAGTTTCCGGTCATCTTCTGCGGCTTATGTTTTCTTCTATTGATTTTTCTAGAAAGCTTGCAATCTACCCCTTTCCACTTACTCATATAGATCTGATACTATTATTATTGTTTGTCTCCTATGGCAGGAATGGAAGCAGAAAGCTAAGCGTGAATAACATTAATATTGGGAGGTTGATGATAGTGAGAAAAAATATATAGTGTAGACAGTCTATAGTAAGACCAGTGTTCCCTTTTAATCTGATGGTTAAAAAAAACTTTCTCATGGTAGAAAAAGATTGACCTTTCCATGTTAAATGCCACCCCGCTTTCATTCATATCTCTTGCGCTTTTCTACAACCAAAAACACATGCAAACATTTTCATAGTTGCTCTCACAAAAGACACATTTATTCCTACAATGCACCCCCTCTTTATTGAAGTCTTTGTCTAGTAGGTAACACTCCTATTGCTGCCTTCCAAATAAAAACCTTCATTCTTTTAGGTATTTGCAATCCCTTTATCTTTGTCCAATTTCTTTCCTTCTTGTATTCACTATGTTCAACAAGTGCTCCTTAATATAGTACTAGTGACCTGGCTTACGCGGTAAATTCAAGTCTACTAAATTTCCAACTCATTGTGTCTTGAAAACGAGGAATGCTGACACAACTTATTTTTCAACACATTTTCTAACACTCACTCATTTATTGAATGAAAACAATGTATATTCCACCATTTTGTGAGGATTCAATTTTCAAAGTGTAGATCCACAATGATTTAAACCAATAAAAGAGTGAGTATTATAAAATGTTCAAAAGAGAATGTTGCTAGCATTACTCCTTGAAAATAGTTTGTTTGCTACTCCTTCCGTTCCACAATTATTGTCTTTTTAACATTTTTTTTTCTCAAAATAATTGTTACTTTACAATACCAATGCAACATTTATTTTTTTTTCCACTATTATATCCTTATTTATTAAATTTTATCCAACTTAACTACTCCACTAACTACAATTAATAAGGTGTTTTAGTAAATGCTACTAACTTTACCATTGAAATCAACACAATTAATTATTTCCTTAATAATCGTGCACAAACTTTAAACGATAATATTGTGAGACAAAAGGAGTAAAATCAAAACTTTGTATTGACAATTATGTATGTGTATTTTTTTAATAAAAAAAATTGTTAAATTATTTTTCAAGACAAAATTTCTATTTATACATTCTTTAGCATGTGCTTCTAAAACACATATTGACACATAAATATGTTTTTGAACAACAAAATTGTTTCAAATTAAATTTTAGGAAAAAATATTATACAACAGCGAAAAAACCGGCACTCACATGTCCGTCTTTTCACTCTTTTTATTGCGGTAACGCATGTAAATTACGAATGCTATTTTATATGAAATTTTGATTAAAATTATAAGTGCAAATATTTATAACTTTTAAATTGTAACAAACCATGTTTATATTTTTCATTGACATCAATAATTTAACAAACATAACATAAATTATTTTCTTTTTTAATAACACCAACAATATAACATTAATATAGGAAAAAATTTAAAGGTATAATTGAATTAATAAAAAATTAAGCTCTTAATCCGCTATCCCCTTTATACATGTAATATTTTTCCTATTGTAGTCGGATGATAATCATATTTTAATGTGATTTATTTTTGTAACAAATAATTTAAATAATATTGTTTAAGGATAAAATAGTAAATGCAGCTGATATCACATTTATTTATAGTATAGATAATATTATTTCTATTGTAGTGGGATAGTCTTATTATAATGTGATTTATTTTTGTAATTTATATTTTAAATAATATTATTTAAGGATAACATAGTAAATAAAATAATTTAAATGAAGGGTAAAATAAGTAAGAAAAAAGACAGTTCAAACTCGTGTATTATCTTTATATATAACTAACGTTAAGACAGACTCTCCGTGTCGTTCTGTTTCATATTCTTATTGCGCTAATACGTATTAATTATTAACAGTAATTTTTATAAATTCTTGATTAAAATCATTTTGATTTTGATTAAAATTATAGCTATAGATAATATATATTTTGCATTTCCATATTGTAACAAATTACATTTATATTTTTCGATGATACCAACAATATAACAAATATAATATTTTCCCCCTCAAGAAAATAAAATAACATCTTTCAAAAAAATATAACAAATATAATATAAATTCTTATCTTTTTGAATGACATAAACAAAATAACATTTTAAACGCTAATTTCCTTAAAAAAAAACATTTTAAACGCTAATTTATAAGCATGGGAACAATAAGAAGACTGGACATACGAGCTTTAAACACTAATAATAATCTATAGGCTTAGATGCATTTTTCACCCCCTATGTATCAAAAGCTGCGATTTTAACCCCCTTTTAAAAAAATGGATATTTTGACCCCCTAAGTTTTGGCTCTCTTTTGATTAGTTGATTTTATGTCAATTTCTCGGTCTCTGATGGTGTAAACTGACATGGGGATAGAAGGATGCTGATAAGTGGAGTCCAAACTTGCATGATAAGTGGAGTCCAAATTGATAAGTGGATCATTCTTTAGGGGGGACAAAAGTTGCACCATGCCAGTTTCGACTCCACTTATCAGCATCTTTCTATCCCCATGTCAGTTTACACCATCAGAGACTGAGAAATTGTCATAATCTCCATCAAAATCAGCTAATCAAAAGGGGACCAAAAGTTAGGGAGTCAAAATATCCATTGTTTTTAAAGGGGGTCAAAACCGTAACTTTTTGAAACATAGGGTTGAAAAGTGCATTTAAGCCTAATCTATACTATATAGTGTACATATAAAGAAAATAGGGGGTGTTAGAGAGATTTTGGGCTGACTTTTTTTTATTCAAATTATACTCTTAAACAAATTTTCATATAATAATATTATATTATTGGTGTTATTAAAATAAAAAAAAATGTTATATTATCGTTGTCATTGAAAAATATAAATATGGTTTATTGAGTTTATTACATATGAAAGTCAAAAATACCTATAGTTATAATTTTTTATCCATATCAAAAAAATTATATAAAATAGTTTTTGTAATTTACTCGCAATGTTTTTATAAAACATCATTAATAATCTACAAACATTAACACAATAAAAAGAACAGAATGACAAATAAATCTTTTGGTTAGTAATAATAAATTAAATTCTAAAAACAGAAAAAGATAGATTAAAATTTGATTGAAAAAGGAAAACACCCGTTGGCGTTGGCCGTATGTAAGCGTTACACTTGCAGATTGCAGTCTCACGTGACCAACAAAAGCAAGCCATCATTTCATTTTGAAACTTACAATAATAATAATTGAAAAATACACACACTACTATATAAACATCAATATTGCTTTAGGGTTTAGGTCCCCAAATTTTGAATTCGAAATTGTAGCCAAACACACCATACCACAATTCAACATTCGAAATTCCCATTTACCTATCTCATTCTCATTCCTTCATTTCACTCCACAAAAAAAAAAAACCTAATTCTCATTTTCACAATCAAATATGGCCAAAAAGAAAGGAACAAATACCCAATCTCAAACCCTAGACCACAAAACCTTAACCCCACAACCACCACCATCCACCAATGATGACCCTTCTGTTCAGATTCAGAATCTCAAAAACCTCAACAACGTTCTTCTCAAAGAAACCACCAATCACAGAAACCGCATTCAGTTACTTCTCAAAGCTAACCACGCCGCCATGGATTTTCAAGACAAAAATCTCGTCTTGGACCTTCAAAACGATGCTTTCTTTGTTTTTGTCAAGACCCAGATCACTGAATTAGGGTTTCGCTTCGAAAAGATCGTGGAAGAGAAGAATGAGATTGAGTCCGAGGTTTCTGTTCAAAGGGAGAAGGTGAAGGATTTAGGGTTAAGTCTGGAGAGTGAGAAGAGGAATGTTGAGAAGATGAGGTTGGATGCACGGAAACTGTTTGATGAAAAGGCTGAGAAAGAGAGAAGGGTTGAGGAGCTTGAGAAGGATAGGGATTTGGCTGTGAAGAAGTCGATTGAGTCGGTTAAGGTGATTGATGAGTTGAAGGAGAAGATTGATTTTGTTGTGAAGGAGAAGAATGAGGCTGAGGATGTGAATAGTACTCAGGAGGTGAAGATTTTCAATCTTGGACTTGAGTTGCAGCAGCTTAATGAGGTTTTGAAGAGCTCACGGAATGAAGAGGCTGTGATGCGTGGGAAGATTCGTGAAATGGAGGAAACTATTGGGGTTGCTTTGGAGAAGGAAAGGGAAATGATGGTGGAAAATAGTAAATTGGTTGGTGAGAAGAAGGAGATGGAGAAGAGTATTGAGAGTTTGACTGAGGGGAGGGATAGTGTTTATAGGACTCTGGATATGGTTAAGAGAGAACTGGAGAATAGGCAGCGTGAGGTTGATGAGGCGAGAAGAGCTAGAGATGAGGTTGAGAAGGTTAAAGTTGGCTATGAGAATGAAGTCGTTAAGTTGCAAGGTGAGATAAGTGTACTAAATGGTGTTGTAGAGGAGTGGAAAATTTTCGCTAGAGAGTCTGGAGAGAAAAACAATGAATTACTCTGTGAGGTTAATCATTATAGGAATGTTATTGATGAAGTGAAGTCTATGAATGAGCTCAACAGTAAGAAGTTTGATGAGGAGAAAAAGAAAGTGGAGAATTTGCAGTCACAAGTTGTGGAAATGGAGGAAAAGATTGAGCTATTACTCTCTCAAGTTCAATGTTACAAGAATGCTGTTGAGGAAGTGGAGCTTGAGAGGGATAACGTCAGAAAGGGATATGATGAAGAGAAAAACAAAGTGGAGGATTTGGAGGCACATGTTACTGAATTGAAGCTTAAGAAGGATACCATCATGAAAAGATACGATGAGGCAACAAATAAGGTGGAGAATTTGGAGTTGCAAGTTGCGGGATTGAAGGAAAAAATTGAGAATGCTGAGGCTGAGTTGGTCAAGGTGAGTAGCGAGAAAGAGAAGATGAACGAGACAAACAAAGAGCTAGGAAGCCGCATAGATGTTTTGATTAACGAAAAGGATGCTACACATAGTAGCCTCATTGCAGCTCAACGAGAGTGCAAGGATTTGAGAGCTAAGTTTGAGTCTTCTAGAATCAATTCAAAGCAGACTTTGGAATTGTTGAAGAGCACTGTTGCACATGTGTCTAAGGAAAGTGTGGAAGTGATTCCTCGTGGTGAGAAGAAGCATGTGGAAGAAATTCAGTCTTTTGCTGAAGAACTTGAGGCAATCAAGAAAGCATTCAAAGCTAAGGATGAGCTGGTGGATGATATGAAGAAACAAGTTGTATCACTGCAGAAATCTGCATCTGATGCGCATAAAGGTAAGAACTTGTGGACCGGGTTAACTTCTGCTGCTACTATTTGCGCTTTTGCGTTGACTGCTTATGTTGCTAAAGGACGTTGAAATGTTGTCCTGTTTATCTTCTATGATGAGTTTTTGTAATAGGATCAAGATATCCCTTGGTTGAGCTAAACCATCTTCGCTCTTTTTAATGAATTACTTTTGTCCAAAGATTTTGATCTTTATTTAGTCTATTATATTGATCGAAAAAACTTGTGAAAATGTGGCGGCTAGCTATTATAAAATGAACTATATGCTGTTTGGCCTTAACATCTGTTTGATGTCTGGTATGTTTCAAGATGATAATTGGATAGAAGCAATAAGAAATTCTAATAGTTGCTACTTGCTAGACAACATGATTCTGCCGCTTCAGCCATGAGAAATGCAATTATCAGAAATATTATTTCCTTAGTTTTGTCAGTGATAAAAACTTTCTGCCATTTTTGTTTTCTCTGCGTTTCTAATTCATTTAAGTGATGAGTGATGACAAGTTGAACTGTTGTGTCCATTTTGATAGCAAATAGCGTAACATCCATCAGTGTGGTCTGAAAATGTTCGGCATTTTGTGAATATGAATTACTTTGGTTTGGAAACAAATGGTGGTTAATTCTAGGGTGTACAAGTGAAAGTGATGTAGGTTATTTTGCACCATTTGATCACCATGCAACCTGCACCCTAGAACTTTCTACCCTCTGCACCTATTTTCCCATATCCTTCTTACTTGATAGTAGGCCTCTCAGATGTCGTTCTGTTCATTTTTCACCTTGTGGTCACCGCAACTTTGCCTTCAGTCACCCATTCCATTTTTGCACAACCATGATACACACCAAATGATATCTCTATCTCTACTCTTCTATGAATTCACACCACCCACATCCATTTGAAATGAGCCATTTTCACCACCACTGTCTCTGTCATTGCTTAGGATTGCCGCAACTATTGTGTTATTGGTCAGTTCATTTGTATCTACATGTTTGTTCAGGAGTCAGGATCAAACATACTCAATACCTATTGATGTTGTCGGTTTTTACGTTCGTTGAACTTAAACTCGTACAGTATTCATATATGCTAAGAACTGAGTAGTAATCACTAAGAACGTTTTGCATTCTTTACAAATAGTTATCGTTAAATATTTTGTTCTAACATATAATTTTTGTTTGTTTATATTACTATGATTTATTTGATGATATTTCAGCTTTCATAACGAAGATATCAAAAGAATAAAAACATCATTTATCTTATGATTATTTATTTTCAGTACTACTGCTAATGTAAACACTAATAAGATCGTAGCATCAATAGTTTTATAACTGGCATATTTTGGCTGGTATCTGCAACTTTGGCTTAATGCAACAGTGTCTAGAACCATATTTAATGAATGGTCCAGCTTTCAAAAGAAAGGGGAAAAAAAAAATCGTCGGTGGTCCTTGCTTATAATTGTGGGGATATACTTGTTGGAGAGAAAAAAGAAGCTCGAATTTATGTGGGATTTACTTTTACAAATGAGACAAATCTAGTATCTTCTGCCATCATAACATCTAAATTAATCAAATTCCTTTTTCTAATCAAATATTTACTTTTTGTCTAAACTTTCAAAAGAACTTTTCACACAAATAGAGTAAACTCACTAACTGGGGCTCGAAAATTGTGCTAGTATGTGTCAAATAATATAACATGAATAATGCTAACAAAAACTTTTTGACACACTTTCTACAAACTCTATTTTATCTGTCATGATTTCGTGGAACTCACGTAAAAAATTTAACCAATAAAAATATTAATGCTACCGCTCCTCAATTGATGTAGAGGATTCAATGTGACAGTTACGTTACCTCACAAGTGACAGTTCTCTCCATACTATTTTTCCGTCGCCCCCTCCATACATGGTTTGACTATGTACAGTGATCACAGTGCAATTAAGGCACAACACATTTGAAGTATGAGTGAGGGTGCAATTGATTCCAGATCCAACTATGAAGAACATTTTGCTAGTTGTTTATGATTATTTATTTTTTGAGTTGGACGAAGGTGGAGATGGGTAGCTAAGTGCTACGACGACACTTGTTGGAGGTAGCGAATTTAGTTGTGAAGGACGAGGATTTGGACCTTCTCCTTTACTTCCTCCTACATCTCTCTTCATCATCTCTATCTATTAATCTTCCTCTCTCTTCATTTCTAAAAGTAATAATAATGAAGAGAAAGAATAACATTAGAGAGAGAATGGAGAGCGATGTACATCAGAGTGAAGCAGATGATCCAAGTTGAAATGTAAAAGGATAACAACACAAAGGGGGGAAAGAAGTGGAGAAGGCAACAAGAGATGGGAAAAGGTAGAGGAGGTGGGGCAAAGAAACAATAGGAAAAAGATAAGAGAGAGATGCATATAATATTACTCCCATATATAATTAAGGTTATTTGTTTATGATTTTATAAGATTTGAAGACTTTTGTTTTTCTCGTGGTATTCATACCCACTACTATAACTTAAGTTTTAGATACTTAACCTCGTTGACATCCAAAATATCAGCTACAACAGTAATAGTAAACACTCTTTCTCTCCAACAAGTCAGCCGTAGTTTTCTCTCTCTAAGTTTTTTCTTACAGTTTCTTCATTGAGGGGTGGTTTTGGGTCAATTCTTGACCCGAAATCACCCCTCCTCATCTTTTTCTCTCTATTTCAATATAAATAAGTGATTTTCACATAGATCTTTGTTTTTTTCTTTGTGATTTCATCATCTAAGTGTGGTGGTTTGTTGTTCGTCGTCTTGTGCGGCGTTGTTTGATTTTCCGTCTTCGTGCGGTGTTCATTTGATTCATATTGAAAAATCGATTATTCAATCAAAGATTTGGACGTCAATGTTACAGATTTAGAGGCCATGGATATTCCGGTCACTTTAATTTTATCATATATTTTTGTAGGCATTATACCGTTATATGCTATTAACTTGGATGCTGTGACTTTGTTCGCAGATTCATCCTTTACGTTTTTAGCGGTGTTGAATGATGTAATCTCTCGATTTGAATGAATGAATATCATTTTGTTTTTGTCAAAAAAAAAAAAGTAATCGTAATAAAATATTAAACGGATATTGATATTCAGATATTAAGCATCTTAGAGCAAATATCCAACCTTGTGTGGCATAGGAAGACCCCGAAAAATATCTTATCCATACATAAAAATACACAATACAAACCCTACCATTACAGCTAAAAGCAAGAAAAAAAAACTATTTACATTTGCAAAGACGTCCATTGCCAAACAAGGAGGACAACTGAAGACACGAGAACGTAAAATTAGCTATATAGAGAAAAGATGAACAGTAGTAAAAGCATATAAACTAAGATAGCACAGACGTATATATAATCAAACAGCACCAACATATATGATTGATGCTTTCCCTATCATAGTTCCAAAATTAGTTATATATATGTAACACTTGCCATACTAGGGAAAGCCCCACTGATTGGCCATCAAAAGGTCAGAAGCCCAGAAATAGAACGATATCTTCCTCTCCTCTTTTTGGCTGAAAGTCAAAGTGGGTAATCACAACTTTAGTGGTTCCCATAAATATGGCCATAGCTCCCCTTTTTTGTCCTAAAAACCTTTCACCTATCCGCAACACCCAATTTCCTGATGGGGTGGGTGCTCCAGAAAACATAATATAGCTATATGCTGATTACATTACACCAATCTCACAGTCACAGACACAATTAATATCATATAAGTTCCTAATCAGGGGAGCAAAGTCCTACATTAAAAACAAGTTAATAAGTGGCATAGCTATTACCTACACAATCTTTCTAAAACCTCCTTCTTGTGTAGCAAAAGTTAAGCTATGAACAGTCAGAGTTGACAAAATGTTTTATCTCATCCATGACAACAGAGAAGTGCTCATTATTTGGTAGCAAATAAAACCCAACCGTGGCTTGCTCGAGGAATAGCAACTTCACATTTTGTCCAGCTTTCTCAAGTCCTTTGGCATATCCCAATTGCCAATCCTGAACAAGATCCAAACCAGCAACCACAACAAGACTCTTAGGAAAAGCAACCCCTTCAAGGCTTCGACCCTTTGGACCAAAAGGGTTACATGCGTGATGATCTCTGTCTTCCCCTTCGGGAAGAAAAGCTCTCCAATACCAATCTCTATCTTTCACTCTGACAAAATATCTCCCATCAAGACGCTTTTCGGATTCTGTTCTTTCTTCCCCGCCAAACAAAGGGTTGAGCAGTATATTTCCCAACACCGGAATTCCAGATTCCAACGCTTTCAATGCAACATGGTGCACAATGTTCCCGCCCGAGCTATCACCAACCATGTAGATATGAACCTTGCTATCCTTTTTACTCTGCAGCCAAGTTCTAGAATTAACCCATTTAACAGCTTTCCACCCATCTTCATAAGCACAAGGATACCTATTTTCAGGCGCACGCCTATAATTCACAGAGACAACAACAGCACTACAAATACCAACCAATCGACGACACAATGTATCATAAATAGCACTGTTAGCCGAAGAATGTGCAAAACTGCCACCGTGGAAGAACATGACAACAGGAAGAACCTCAGCGGTAACAGGCTTCTCAAGGTCAACAATGTTCACATGTTGTTCTTCTCCTTCAACAGGACGGTAGATTCGAGTAAGGAGATTGGTTTCCCGATCAACAATAACATCAAAAGAGAAAACTCCATCCACAGGGTTCGCATTTGCCGGAACTTTCCGATCAAGAAACTCTGCCAAGTCACGGTTGAAAGTTCCATCAGGACGACGGAGAAGATTGTATGCTAACTTGAAATTGGAGATCAAAACCCACATGTTCAATGGAACCACCATCTGCATCAAATTTTATCTATTTATTTATTCGTTTATTCAAATTAACAAAAATCTATTAAAATCAGAAACTAGCTACAAAAGGTGTCATTTTTATATCCAAAATGAAATTTTAAACCAAACCCATTAATTTAGAGAAATTAAGAAACCAAACCCTAAACATTGACAAAGTCTAAGATAGAAACAGGAAAATGAACCAACCAACATAAAAAACTATTACATCAAACATCAATCCACAAAAACAAAACAAACAATATTAAAAAATTAAAAAGCCCAAAACTATTACAGTAATGAAATCTATAAACAACAGTGATTATTATTTTAATAATTAATGCGAAATTACAAAAACAAAGTCGATTATTTTATCATACCAACCAAAGAAAAGAACAAAGAATCAAAGGCTAAAAAGGAAAGAAATAAACATCGTACGGTTCCTTAAATTTGTATGAAACAAAAAACAATAAATCTAATCAATCCAACAGAAACATAGTATAGTATGAAGAATGAAGTTAGTTAGTTAATGTTACCTTTGAATCATTGGGGTTGAGTTGGTTACTTCCAGCCATTGGATTGATTTTGTTGAGTGTAGATCGGTAAAAATGGTTTATTCAAGATCAAAAACGTTGTTCAAAGTACAAATCCATCAAGAAAGAAAAACCATTAGAAGATCCAAAGGTGAATGAAGGAGATGAAGAAGAGTGGTGAAGGATAAGAAAAGGTGCGCACTGTAGAAAATGCTAAAGTAAAACAGGAATGAAGGGAAAGAAATGGCCAATCACACCGCAACATAGCCACAACCAACCACAACCCAAATACACACCGTTACGTGGGTCCCACTTCCCAATCACTTCATTTAATCCTTTTCTTTTTTTTTCAATTATATGCTACCAACACATAATGTATATTGATTAAAATCAACTAAAATTTATATGCTTCAAAATTACATATGAGTACGACTCATATGATTTTGTTTTGAGCTGGTTACTTCGGCTCTGAAGGTCTTCTTAATCATTTGTCGAGATGTTAGATGTGACATATTTTTCACAAGGTGAATTATGCAGCAAGTTATATATGACATAGATGATTTTATTTTAAGTTGATTCAAGTTCAAAGTCTTCCTAAGTGTTTGTGGAGATGTAAGATGTGATATGTTTCTCATGAGGCCATATTTTTTATTATTATTAGATGAATTGTTTAGTAGATTTTTCTGTAAAGTTTGATCTTAATTTGTTCGGAATCAGATTCCCTGCTGTTACAACAGGCTATTGTAACTGATCTAGGTCATTCAATTTTAAATTGATGGTTGATATCATTTTACTGTGTGAAACTATGATGAAAATCAGAATCGATCGACCTTATATCTACGGTTGAGATGTGTTATAGCGTGCAATATTTACAGCAGGAAATCCTAATCAAATTTGTCCTTGTCTAGTCTTATTTTTCAATAAAAGAGAGTACTGAATTTTTTTTTTTACTCAAATCAAGTTAACTTGTTATTATAGTGTGGGCGAGCTAGTTCAAGTCCCCACAAAACATTTTTAGAGTCCCAGAAATTAACTTGTTATTATCAAGCAAATTCAAAAGAGGAATGTCAAAAAGATATTATTTTTGCGGCTAAATTGCATTTTTGGTCTCTTAACTATTTAGATAGTATCGCTTTAGTCCCTTAATTAAAATTCGATTTATTTTGGTCCTTTAACTTCTCTCTGTTACACATTTTGGTCATTTCTTTTAGTTTTAATTCAAAAACGTTAGGTTTTCTTCATTTTCTTTTGGAATTTTTCTGGGATTCTTGTTGTTAAAGGTTGATGAAGATGACATGAAGATGAAAAAGAGGAGAAGAAGATGAAGAAAACCTAACATTTTTTAATTAAAACTAACGGAAAAGACCAAAATGTGTAACAGAGAGAAGTTAAGGGAGCAAAATAAATCAAATTTTAATTAAGGGACCAAAACGATACTAACTAAATAGTTAAGGGACCAAAAATGCAATTTAGCCTTATTTTTTTATTAAATTAAAAATACTTTTTAAAACACAAGTTCTAACATACTTTATTTTATCATGTCAAATTCACATGTATCTCACTATATTATGTTGGTCCCATGTAAATTTGGTGGGGCCCAATAAATTTTAACAAACAATAAAAAAGACCATGTTGAAAAATGTGTTCCTAACGTTATTCAATTTAAAATTCAATTTGGGAAGAACATGAAAGACATTACCGAGAACATAAAAGGAAAATGTCTATACTAAAACGTGAACACTACTATTTACTTTTTTTTTGAGAGATCACTACTATTTACTTGTCACCTAACAAACACAACCTCAAAATTGTTGCAACTTCTAAGAATAAATATTCAATTATTTATAATAGAAACATATTCAAATCTATTTGGCTCATCAAAACGAATGTCATCCACCATTTTTATACTATCTGATTCAAAAATCACATTTGTGATATCCACTGTTGGAGCAATATTGCTGTTGGAACATGGCTCCATCTACATTGTATTTAAAAAAGCCGAGGGTTGGAGGCATCCAAATTAAGAGAGATGAAGAAATTAAGATGGTTTCAATCTTAAAGAGGGATCGAATTAGTGGTACATTTTAAGCATAAGTAGCATTGTTGCTTATGTCGACAAATTGTGGTATGGCAAGTTTCAACAACCCAACCACATGATAAATCATATATAACTGCATTAATATTGGCATCATATTATTATACTATCATCATAATTTTTTTTTTTTTTTTGTGAAGTGACAATTTACAAATGGTAGCCGTAATTCAAGATTCGAGCCGACTACAATTTTGTTTGGTTGCAGATTAATTTAATCAGGTTGTGTCTCCTATTATTTTTCTTGTATTTTGGTAACATAATATGGTTCTCTTTATATAAATTAGCTGTTCTTTTTATTGCGTTGACGCGCGTGTAGATTATCAACGATATTTTTTTAACAAATTATATTTATCTTTTTCAATAACGACAATAATATTTTTTGGTGGTGACCGAGATTTGAACCCCGGACCTTGTATATATTATGCATTGTCCATACCAACTGAGCTAAGCTCACAATGACAATAATAATATAACAAATGTAACAAACTCAACAAACCATATTTATCATTTTCAATGACAACAATAATATAACAAATATAACAAAATTCTTATCTTTTTTAATAACATTAACAATATAACATTATTAGAGGTAATTGAAATAACAAAAAAGTCAACCCTTTTGTTAAAAAAACGTCAACCCAAAATCCTCTATTTTCTTTTTATATATAGTATAGATAAAAAAGGAACAAAAAAGAATATTTTTTTGGGGAAAAAAATCATTTAAAAAATAATAATTGGTGGATTCTACAACAACAATCGATTAGGATGAAGACTAATATATTTAAATCTTTTCAATAAGATCATCCAGAAATAATGAAGTATGACTTACTTGAGTCATTTTATGTAATACTTTAAAATTTAAAATGATCTTCTTGTTGGCAAAACTATTTTACACAATACATTTAATTAAACTACACCATAGTTTTTGAGAAATTAAATTAAATTAAATTAAATTAAATTACACCATAGTGTCACTTTTATTGGTTAATTCTTTAAATATCTTCACAAATATATTTATATGGTGTAATTTGATTGGATTTACAGTACATACAAGTTAAATCCATATAAACATGGTGGGAGCTTTGGTCGTGCCAGCATTCAGATCTATTGGTCCAACACTCCAACCCATCATACTTAGAAAATATATGTATGTATGTATGAGGTTCTCACTGGCCTCATAAAAAACTAACTCACTAGTTCACATAACAGGTTGACCAGTTAATAATCAATTGGTCTCAAAAAAAAAATAACGCACTGGTTGACCGGTTTATTTGTCACTATTTTTCTCTTGAAAGAGCAAATATATTTTAAGAGGTTAAAGGATGTCCTGTTAGTATGGATTATTTTTACAATGACATTCATTGATAATCCTTTCCTTCACCATTTCATACAATTATTTTTAAGATTAAATTACAAGAGTGGAGTGACATGTAAAATTGAAGAGTTTTGGTTGGTTTACACTTATATTTTTTTTTATAATGGTACTAACAAGTGTTTTGAAAAACATTGTTAAGGATCCATGCATAAAAAGAAATATTGTCTTAGAACTATAAGTCATACACTTAACTGAGTAAGATCATTATAGACTATGAACTATTTCGGTTATAGACAATAAACTATATCGGTTATAGACAATGATCTTTTAAAGTGAGTTAAGTATAAACTGAAAAAAAATCAATTGTTATTGTAACAAATTCATGATTTGTTACGATGTACCTGTATTATCTACCTTTAATTTTTTAAATAATTGTTAATGTTGTCCACTTTAGAAGAGCCTGATCCCCGCATGTTATAGCATTTTCCTATTTATTTTTTATAAAGACATTGATATGATTTAGGTGGCTCAAGAAAACAATACGAGCATCTACAACTATCAGACCAAAAAACTACAAGAGAGCATAAGATATACTTTTTGTCTCTCATTCCTACTTAACTATCAGAACAAAACAGTAGAAGCCTCGATGCTATTCATCCTTAAATGTTTCACATCTGCTCCACAAGCATACAATACATTGAAACATGATCATATGCTCAACAATGATCCTTGCTGACATGAAAACCGGAAAAAAAAATGCAGCAGTCTATTACAAAATTGGTTAATTACATTCACTTAGTCAAGCCACCAATAATTTTACAATATAAACATAATGAATAACACCACTCACTAGTCATCAATGCAAAGCCTATGTCCATACAGTCAACTTGTCCCATGTCACTAATATTTGAACACTATCTTATAGTATCTTCTCAAAAGAATAATAAATTTCTAAAAGGGACAGAGATCTCATGAAAGATATGGAAAAAAATCTTATATCACCCAATAATCATCTACTACTCTCAAGTCACATCCACTAATGTCACAATGCAAATGCCACTTTTGGGGGCCTATTTGTTTTATATTGTCCAATATTTATATTGGTTGCTTTCTTTAATTGATAGTAATATAGTATCGTGGTAACTAATAAAAATAGATGTAAACACTATTAAGGAATGCTAAGCCACAATAAAAGATTAAGAGATAGTAAAAAGAAATTAAGATTGTGATAAATTCTAGATTAGACAGATGTTCAGAAAGAACAAGATTTACATCAGAAAAAGTAGCACCTTTAAGTAATGGATTTAATCAAAAAACAACTTGAGGAAAAAGGTTTTCCTCAACTTTTTAATACCGGTGCTCTTACCCCCCTAATTAGCCTAACATGCCATTATTCACACCCCTTTTCAGCTTCAAATCCTCTCAGAACACTTTTCAAATTTAACACCAAAACAATCATCTGCCTTGTCCTTCTCAAAATTATTGAAATCTGGATAAGCATGATCAATGACCTCTGGACTAGAAATATCTGCATAATCGTCATCTTCATAGTTTTCTTTGTTCAATGATTTGTTTTGTCGTGGCTTTTTGGAAGAAATATCTGCATAATCGTCATCTTCATGGTTTTCTGGTTGTCTCACTCTCTTACTTCCAACATTGTTTGACGATTGTGACTCTGTTGGTTTGGACACAGGAACATAGCCATCCTTGCTCTCTTCATCTATATGTTGCTTAGCAACTCCATTAGGACATGTTTTCATATATGAAGGATTTATATGCACAAAAGTATGTGCAAATCCACCACCAAAGGGTGTTTCACAACTACTTTTTGAGGCTGGTTTTGGTGGAACTTGCATCGGAGACACTTTTGGGGCACCAAATGGTACAGATGATGGGGCAGCCTGATAATTATAAGCAAGAGCTACAAATGATTTCTTACATCTCTGACAGATTGTGGCCTTTTTAAAATTATATATGTAGACCTGGAAAATGAAATTGCAATGTGTGCAAATTGTCATGAATTCCCAATACCTTGCTGCATTTGGAACTTGATTTGCTGCACTATTTGTGTGATGAAATGGTTGTGGAGCCTGCATTGCAGCCACTTTTGGGGCACGAAACGGTACAGATGACGGGCCAGCCTGTTTACTTGTATCAACAGGTATAAATGATTTCTTACAATACCGACAGAGTGGGGCCTTATTCATAGTATATGTGGAGAACTGATCCCAATTACAATGTGTACAAATTGTCCAGCATGACCGCATTGAAGAATATTTTTTCAAACATTCTGCTAAATTTTTATCTGCGTAGACATTCCCATTTGAGTGATGGTATGAGGTCTTAGGTACTGCATGTCTTACATGGCCTTTAACCTTCATGTCGTATAAAGATCGCTTTGCCTTGTCAGTCAACAGGCTATTGGCTTCTCCAATCATCTTGAAAGCAGCTTCTGCACCAGCAAATTTATTTTTATCAGGATGAAGTAGCAGTGCAAGCTTTCTGTACTGTTTCCTTATGATGGCTTCCTCGGAGAGACTTTCTGCCTGAAGAATTCCATACCAGTCCATTTCAGACATAGAGAGTTTGTTGAGTGCAGCATTGTGAACCTCACAAACAGCAAGGATCTGAGCAATGTTTTCAGCATCAGCATACAGCTTTTTGGCCTTGTTAGCAAACTTCAGTGCCTCTACAAATTCACCCGTTTGCATCTTAGTTTCCGCCAGTTGTTTTACCCTCACAGCCTCGTCTTTGTTGCACTCCATTAGTGAATTGATGTCTCAGTTTCCTCAAGCAGCACTTTGTGTTCCGCTCCACCTAATTGACACAGACCAAGCAAAGATAAAATTAAGCCAACACATCACTACTCTATGAAACATTTACACTGACATGGGCACCAAATTACACTACAATGACACATAGACATAGGTAATCGTTAAAAAAAACAGAGAAATAGTTGAATGAAACCATAGTCATGTCGGTGCTCTATAGTCACTACTATATGATGATGCATTACTAACATAATAGATAACGTCGTAAACATGGTCTATAGACATGATCAAGAATAAAACATTAATTTCATTGAGAAATTTAAACAAATAGCATGTCAAGTATTTAAATACAATAAATCACAATGAACTTACATCAATATAAACTTGCATAGCAAGTAATCAAATCTAAAACACAAAAACCTCCAATTTATTCTACCATACACGTTTGTTCTAACAAAATACGTAGTTTTACATAGAGAACAACTCACTGTTAATTATGTAGTGGGAAAATTATGAGGTTTCTACCTTTGGTAATTTGCCCTAAATTCTAAAGTATACAGATACTAATAAAGAATGCAAAATCCAAATTGATTATATAGCTACTAATAAGCAGCATAATATATTTCCCTTAATTGTCATGCTATTTTCCCTAATTTCCGATGATACTAATAAACGGCATAATAATATAAAAAAAAAAACGAAATTTATGATTACTAGTAATTAAAAATTGAAACTTTTTTTATTTAGTGAATTAAAAATTGAAACTTGAATGGTGAAATCGAATGCAGAGAGATTAAAATATATAATAGGAGGAAGATGATGAAGAATGCAGAACTTACCAATGACTCTGTTGAATTGAAATTATATGTTGAGAAACATCTCTAAACTCTATATTTCAAGCACTTTAAATGGGCCTCACCCGCTTGTAATGTAGTTTAGCATGGACTCGTAATTTTCGAACGACTTTTTTTTTGTTTATAAACCCTTCTAGAAAATAATCTTTTGAAAGTTTCTTTTTTATAGGGAATCTTTTGAAAGTTGTTTAATAAGTTCTAAAGAGAAAATAGGAGGCGTCATCACAAAATATAAGAGTATTACTTTTTCCACCCTGCTGCCTTCTTGCACGCCCTATAAAAATTCCAAAAATACCCTTGGTTCGGATTTAGTTTTTCGAACCAGATTGTTAGTGTTTTCAAAAAATAAAATCCGGACACCTACGATATGAAATTTTGTGTCTTTCTTTGATGTCAAGGGTCTCTGTTGACCGTTATACGACCCCCACATAAGCTGCAACGCAATTGCAGGGGTCGTATGAACGGTCAACAATGACCATGACACCGCAGACACACCTAAAAGCTACCTAAAAAACTAAAATTAATTGAACAAAATGTAAGAAAGGAGGTGAAGAAGAATGAAGGAAATTGGTGAAGATCCAAGCCTTTTTATAGCCTTAAATCAGTCATAGATCTTAATTACAATTAAATAAAACGTGTTCCACAACCTAAACCGTGCAAAAATCATTAAACACCCCACTAACCATCCAAACCTTTGGTGAAACGCCACCGTCCAAAATGAAACTGAGGGGTTTCAGATTTTATATTCCGGAATGCATGAAGCTTGTCCGAAGTATAAAATCTGAACTGCATCAAACCTTTTATTTGGAGCATTTTCGTGGCAAATGTCTTGGAAAAAATAGACGTAACGTAACATAAATAAAAACAACATATTCATCATATTCGTCTGGTGTTTCAAGAGGATTTCTTTGAGTTAGATCTTGCTGCCTTGCCAAATGACATATTCATCTGGCAGGCAGCAAGATCTAACTCATAGCAAGCTCTTGATATTTTTGAGTTATCTATCTATCAAGGAGGCAACAAGGAGTAACTATATATTTTTGAAAGCATGTTGAGGATCTTCACCATGCTGGCACATAGAGAGCTATCTACTTTGCGGCAGCATGACAAAGATCCTCAACACAATGACAAAAAATTTCATGGTTTTCTATGGTGTGTTTGTGTGTTTTGTTGGTATTGAAGCTGAAAACCGACGATCACTTATTTATAGAGGTCCTTGGATGTTGTGGACCACATAAACTCTTGGTGCAATGTGATCTATACAAAAGGATCCTATGCTGAAGTATTCCAGATTTAGTTTTCCGGAATTCACTTACGGCCTTCGTGAATCCGGATTTCATAATCCGGAGTGGATAGCTTTGGTTATTTTTTCGATTAAATGAACATCTTTGTCGTTAATTAAAACATAATGAAAGTTTAAATAATATATATATTATTCAAAACATAATGCAACAACATAATTCAACAACACATAACTAACACGCAGTTAAAACAACATAAAACACGTGCTTAATTAAAACATGGCACATTATCACGGATCACCTAAACTAATTTCTTCATCTGGTCCCTCCAGCAGAGCCCTGGTCTCTTCGTAGTTCCTGGGCCGGTTCAAACTTTTCAGAATTTGTTCAGCAGATCTAACCAACGAAGCATCCAACTCGATCAGTCCTCTAATACTGTGCTGACTAAAGACAGAGAACATGGTTCTCACGTCGTCGTCGTTTGTGAGTTTCATCTGGCTGAACCGAAGAGATGAAACTGAGTCGGACAATGGATATCAATATTCAACACCGACCACCCTCCTCGTGTCTCTTTGGTCGAGTTGACGGCTGATTTGATCCAGCTCATCCTTCATCCCGGAGAGGGTGACATACTTGCGAATCCTAAACAGATGGGGTGGTGTTCCACCATTGTAGTAGACTGCGGCTAGCTTGGTGTTCGGATCAAAGCCAGGGAATTCCATGATTTTTTTTTGCTGTAGTTTACTTGTAATGAAAACAGGGACCCCTATTTATAGAGTTATCTGGGTGTTCTGGACCACAAAAACTCTTCGTGCAATGTGGATCACACAAAAGAATCCAATGATGAAGCTTTCCAGATTTCAAAATCCAAACCATCCATCACCCTACAGGAAGAGCAAAATTTCCCGTAGTTTCACCATGATCGTATTATTCCAGAATATATAATCTGGAATCCATGTGTAATCTGGATTACATATTTCAGACTGCATTAAAAGCTTTTGGCCTGTGGTATGCACCACAAAGAAAACATTTCTCAAACATTTTGGACGGTGGTAAAGTTAAAAAACATGTTTTTACACGTTTTTTTACCCTATTAATGGCTTCAAACACGTTTTTTTGACCCTCCCCCTATAAATAGGCTTCAAAAGTTCACAATTTCTCACACAAACCTCTCCCACCCTCTCCTCCCCTTCCTTCTCCACTGCTGTGTTTCCATCGTTGGTCTTTCATAGAAAGAGGCCTCTTTGGAAATCCATCAAGGGTTATATGATCGGTCAACAGGGAAGGGTCTGTCTGGGTGTAAGTTTGACCATCATGGTCTATTGCTCCCTAGAGGCCCATGTGCCTCCTCTGTCTCCCCTCCAACAGTGAAGCTACTGGTATGTCCTATGAGCAAAATTGTTTTCTTCTTCCCCTCCCTCCTCTTTACTCCCCCTCTGTTTCCCCTCCAACAGTGGCTGGAGCCACTGGTATAGCTTACCTCCTCCCCCTTAGAAATAGTTTTAGGTTATTATGTAATAAGATTAGAAATAATTTTAGGTTCTTATGTAATAAGCTTAAAAAGTTTCAACATTATTGTAATGTATCATTAATATATCAATAAAATGAGTTGTTTTTATTCTTTTGTCTTTTTATTTCAGTTTTACATCTCTATTTGCAGTTATTTTACGAATTTGAAAGCTTAAAATGAAAAATTCTGGAAAAAGATCATTCCGGATTATAAAATTCGGATAAATCTGGAAAATTCTAACATTGTTGTTCGGAATAAATAATCCGGACAAGAGTATTTTTGGAAAAAAAAAGGGCGCGCTAGAAATCCATAGGGTGGAAAAAGTAATACTCAAAATGTAATCTTCCCCAAATGCTGGCGAGCCAGGCTTTCGGGCCGATCTATGAAAAATACTAGAAACAATAGTTTAAAAAGTAATTTTGATAAAAAAAATTATTTTTGATTGGCTTCGGTAAAAAAAAAAAAATGTAGGTTGATATTTTTTCAAGAGAAATGCTAGCAACACACCTTTTAACACACATTCTCTTTAATTGGTTAAAATTCATATGAGACCAACAAAATTTAAATAGGACCCACATGATTTGGTGGGACCTATGTAAATTTAAACCAATCAAAGATAGTTTGGAAATTAGCTATTAAATAGAAAAAAGTGAAGTTCAACGAATTAAAACTTAAGGAAATAGAAGAAATTACATGACAAATGTGAAAAAGAGGGAAAGTTGTTGCTTGGAAATCAATGAATATTGAAGAATACCGGAAAATGACATAAGAAATGAAAAATGTTAAAACCCTAAAACGGCGGAGGAAAAAGTAAGAAAGAGAGAAGAAACTCACCAAATCCCAAACACCCTCTGCAAGCAGAACCCTGCCCCCTTTCATAAGCGATTTAAAAGGGTCGGGCCGGGTTGGTTGGATTTAACATGGTCTAGGGCGGTTTAAAATGCTTACGGGTTGGTTGTTTTTAACATGGGTCGGGTCGATGTAAAATGATTGTCGGATTGGTTGATCCAGTAACAATCTCATTAAAAAAATCCATTTGCATTACATTGCACTAACATATGTAATACTTATATTAGATGACAAAAACTGTTATTGTAACACTTAATTGTTGGTATACTTTACCAAATAAAAAGAATAAACATTAGCATTTGTATTTTATATACACAAAATCTTGGTGTGAGTGTAGTAGGATTTATTGAGTTAAATAAATTTGTCCGCTAATTGCTTTTGAGTAGACATCACCTTGTGGAGGAATTTAATATTCATCCTATTTAAGAGAAGAGTAAAGGGATATTGATATCTGGAAATGTTGTTAATGTCATGAGGAGATGTGTTTGTTCTTAAACTATTGTATAACATTGCAAAAAATATACCAAATTTTCAAAATCAACATTACCAAGTAAAACAAGTACTGAAATTACTAAAATGTTAATCAAATAAAGAAAATCAAACATAATACTAACCAAAAATCAAACATAAAAAAGACAAAAGTACCGAACACAATCACCAATATAACAATATTAAACTCCAAAGAAACTAACACATGAATTCACCCACCACATACTTAGTTAGCACCACCAACAGACTTGGCAAAAGAATCCACCATTCTTGCCAAAGTCACAACATGGGCATCCATTTGATTCATCATCGCAACGAGTGATAAGTGTTAAAAAGGAGTTAAATAGACTATATATTTTAGGCACTTTGATTACTTGGTTTGCAAGTTATCCTGCGAAAAGCTCACAAATACTGAAGAATCATTCAATTATGCTTTTCACATCTAATGCCAACTCTTTGTAGGAAAATGCACGCCTGGACACTTTAGAAGCAAGAAAACATGAAGAAATGCAAAGGTCAACTCGCCACGGCGAGCTCAAAGGCGAGCTGAGGTGGAAAGTTCAAGTTACTCGCCTCCAACTCGCAATGGCGAGTAGCAAAAGCAAGCAAAGGCAGGAAGGCATAGTTACTCGCCTCCCATGCGCCATGGCCAGTGCAGGGCAAGAATATTTACTCGTGAGGCGAGTTAAGGCGGCCTAGCCCCTCAGAGCTGACGTGGTAGAAACCCATTGGGGAAGAAAGCTCAACTCGCCATGGCGAGCACACCTACTCGCGAGGCGAGTTGAACCAGAAAAAAAGTATAAAAGGCCTTTCATTCACATCAGAGGAGATGATATAAGATACCATATTAGTAGAGGCCACTTTAGGAGAGAAGCAAGGGAAAGACCAGAGAGACTCTAAAGAGCAAGGAGCACAAGGATTGAAGGAAGACACAAGATCAGTGAGACATCATGGCTTGGTTCCATTCCATCTCTTCTTTTCTCCTTGTAAGGTTACCATGACAATGAGTAACTAAACTCTTTTTGTTGGGATTAAATGTAGCTAATTCTATTAGTATGTATTCCTTTTGATTAGGATGTTGTGTGATTCTAATTTATCTTATGATATTGATATTATTCTTGCTTCCTATGTTTTGATCTTATGGATTTGAATTGTGATTGAAAAATACCTTTTGAATCTAGGTTAGAATAATCTTCTATCAATACTTTTGTTCTAGACATGGAACTTAGGTTGGTAATCACTTTGAATATTGGAACTTAAAGATTTTGTATCATTGTATAGTGCGAGACATCGACGATACAATGATACAATCGACTATTGGACCGTTTAATAGTGTGAGACATCGACAATTAAACGATCCAATAGAAATCACGATATCATTTGGACATGAATGATGTTGTTGAGCAATACGTGATAATATCGATTGATAGTTAGTATTCGCAACCCAAATCCGAGAATACGTACAAGTAGGTTGATGAAGTTTAATCCCAGCATAATCATTTCCCTGTTAACTCTCATACCGTTCACAATTACGTAGTTTATATTTCATGAAACAAAACAATCATGAAACCCCAGCTCAGAACGATATCGATTGTTGAACGGCTTAGAATATCGCACCAGTTCTCGTAGAGACGATAACAAAAATACTTACTTTTGATACTGCATCAGCGCCTAACACCTTTATGAGGGCCAATTCCACTTTTTTTATTTCTGCACCCTCTGAATGGTGCTACACCCCCCACTTTGTGATTGAACCCATATTTTTTTACTTTCTTTTTCAAGTCTTGCATGCGTTTTATTTTCATCTTTTAGCATTATAATTGTCTTTTTTTTTAATATTTTTCTCATGCATTATTCTAGGATTAGATTCATTATTTTGTCCACATATTTATTTACGTCATTTATTAGCAAGGATATTAGAATTGCATATTAGGCTTTAATGTAAATTATTCATGCATCTTTAGTTTAGTTTTATCGCTTTGCATTTTAATTCATCTATTCTTTGTCGTTTATTTTATGGCACGGATCTTAGAATGTAAATTTTAGGCTTAATGTAAATTTATTATTCATATTTATATTTCCGCAGACTTTAGAATGTATTCTAGGCTTAATGTAAAATCATGCATGTGTGCGTGTGTGGGTGTATGCTCTATTTTCGTGCTCTATAGTTTAGGTTAATGGTCTTTGTAGTGATTCAACGTTACCACAAAGTACCTACGCTTTTATTTTCTTGCTCCGATAGTTTTAATTTTAGTTTAATTATTATTCAAAAACAAAAAAAAAATGCAAATAACCACAAAAATAAAAAGAAAAACTTTTTTCACAATAAACCTTGATTCAAAAAAATCAAGTGATCATTTTATTTTATTCTTTCATAAATCAAAATTGCAATCAACTTTAAACTATACTTTAAGTCATTTTCTTTAATATTAAAAAACACAAACAAATACATATTTGCCGCTTGGCTTTTTACTTTAAAACTTTTTTCAAAACTAATAAAAAACACGCAACAAATCAAACGTCAATTTCTACCCCCGAACTACGAGGTTTTGGTCCCTCACGGGTATGTAGGCAAAGGACACTCATCCTTCCAAATCATAAAAAATGTAAATAAAATTAGTCTTTTTTCTTTTAATCACTTTAAATTCTTTTCCAAAAGCAAGTAAGTTATAACACATAAATTAAATAAAATCAAGAGGTTCCCGTAGGAAACTGCAGACATAAAGGGTGCTAATACCTTCTCTTTATGTAACTAACCCCCGAACCCTTAATCTTTTCAAAATGTGGGTAATTTGAACTTTTTTCCCATTTTCTTAAAATATTTAAAAGTTCAGTCGTGAAATAATTAGTGAGTCAAACGCTAATCAAATAGCCTTGATCTCCGAAAAATGACACAACATGAACCTAATACAAAAATGAGTGTCTTCACCAAATTACCATCAAACCAACGACCACCCCCAAACCCGCACGTCTTCTAATTCTTACCTTTTTGTTCCACCAAGTTGACCTCCTCCTCCCTCCCTCCTTCACTCGCCCTCCTTCCGACTCATACTTAGTGACAAGAACTTAGTACCACAAACACCTTTAATCTACATGTAACCTCCAACACAATTTATCTAATAAAGACATATTAAACTTTCGAATTCTACGAACCCTCGAACCTTCATTCTCCCTGCCAAGACAAATCTTATCTCATTTAATCTAGTGAATTTTCCTAACATCCTCACATGCACCCCTTTCAGAAAGAAAAAAACATTTAAAAATAGATTCATTAGAGGAGCTAATACATGTGGGAGCCTTGGAGAAGGAAAATGAAATATTTTGGTAATAAGGAAAAGATAGATTTTAGAAGTACTAACGATCATTGAAATAAATTTTTTTACATGTCCATATATCTAGATAACTTTTTCTTAATAAGCTAAATTAATGGAGCCCAAAAACTTAAATGACGGGGATTACCTCCAATAGAAAGACCAAGACACAACAAAGGAATTTAGCCAATTTTACAATTAAGAATAGCAAAAGTTTATACCAAATTAGAGTCAGCTACATTCATCTTCCCCATAACATAATTCAAATACCCTCATTTCATTGAGTCATAGGCTTTTTAAAAATAAACTTTAAACATCAATAAATCTATCAAACTTTGTCGCTTTATCCACCACTGGATTAGCAATAAGAATTCCCCCCTTTGACAAATGGGGATTGTGTATCAGAGATAAAATTACCAATAATCCCCTTTAATCTATTGGCTAAAACCTTAGCCAACATGTTATACATACGCCCGACAACAGAAATAAGCCTATAATCTGACAAGCTTTGTTGACTGTCAATTTTTGGAATTAAAGCTTTAAAGGTGCAATTCGTACCTTTGATCAATTTACAATTTCGATAAAATCCTGTCAAGAACCTTATACCATTAGCTTTAATCTAAACCTAATTTTTTTAATAAAGTCAAAATTAATGCCATTTGGGCTAAGACTTTTAAAACCGTCACATTTCTACACCTCCTTCTTTACTCCATTCTCACAAAAAAGGTCTTATCAACTCGCCTCTTTCATGAACATTAAGCCCGGGGCCTCCACATCCACTCACAAAAAAAAGAACAACATTGATAAACTACAAACTACTTTTACAATGGAAAAGAATCCCAACATTTTAACATGAAAAGCAACGCAGGCCCCAATTCTCCTCCTTAAAAGTCGACAAAATAGGAAAATGATCATAAACACCCCAAGCTAAAGCAACCTGAAGACAATTCGACCATTATAAACACCAATCTTCTAACATAAGAAATCTATCATGCCGACTCATGGAGTGATTATCACCTTGAAAACATGTAAATCATCTTCCACAAAGAGGTAAATCAATCAACAAACTATCCTCAATAAACTTATTGACAATAAACATAATCTTCATGACAAGAACCTCTCCTTAATCTTCCTTCCTTCTTCTAAATGAATGTCATTAAAATCACCATAAATGCACCAAATTGAATATGTCTGGCTGTCAATCACACCACTTAATATGGTCCACAACGCCTATTTACCGCCAAAATCACACAGTGCTTAAACACTTGGAACATGAACTCTTTATCACACTTGTGAGTCTGCTGTCTACAATAATAACATCATAAAAACTCATAGTCAACAATACTTCAACTTCCAAGCAATCCCGCAAAGTCAAGGTACACCCGAGGCTCCAATTGATGGCGGTAGGAAAACTCAATTGAATTGGAACTCCAAAGGGAAGCACATAAAAACTCATCCATCGCCTATAAATTAGTCTCTTAAATACACACAATTGCCGATCTTTTATCCTGAACAATATTATGGACTTCCTTCCTCTTCACCAAACCTCATAACTCTCTAATATTAAAAGAAATATCTTCATCCTAACCATACAATATCCAACATAGAACTACACTCACACTCAGAATCCACTACTCATCCCTCAATCTTCACCAATTTTACCACTCCCATTTAACCCATCCCCAATTGTAACCAAACCACCCTCTCTCCTTTCAATCACTTCTACACCTTTTCCCCATTTCCACCTGCCTTCCACCTTAGAGAACACACTAACAAGATTAATCTTATCTTCTTTCTATGTTACCCAATAGACTTTTCTATACCCCAAACATTCTACACAACAACATTAGGTTTATCATGTAAAATCACCCAATTATTTCAATCTCATCTGACAAAAGAAGAAGTCCCCGAATAGAAACACTGCTATTATCTCCTTTTGAGCTTTTCCTTATACTTTTCTTCATCGCCTTAAGTATAGCTTTCATATCTTTAGTCGAGCGCAACACAATCCGCCAAGTATGTGACACAAATATTTTTGTCTTTACCTTTCACTTTTTTCGAAATCCCAGTAACATTTGAAACCCCTAAACCTTCTTCGGGCATGCCCTTTATCTCCAGGTGCCCTTATTATACTTGGCAGCTCCGGATGGTTAAGACTTTACAAGAGAAGGAACAAATCGTGTAAGTCCAACATTAGGATAATTTAACAACTCGTATCTCCAATGTCTAGAAACACCACGACTACTTCGTTTAGGTGGAGAAGAATAAGACCCATGATCCAAACAACGGGAAAGAATACTCACTGGATTACAACTCCCTCCCCTTATTTGACATAACTTTTGCCCAACTTACTCCAACCCATTCCCTCATTTTCAACTAAACATCTGCCCTCAATTGCAACAAAATCACAATCTTTTTCCACCTGAGTATTTTTCCTTATTCGATCATCACAAAGGTTCTCAATCCTTTTCTCTTCACAATTATTTCAATTTTCATTCAATTCTTCAACTAAAGCTTACTATCATCGTCATTCAAACCATATGAGTTAGCCGACTCATAATTAGAAGAATCAAACTCGTAATAACACTACTAAGAAAAGCTTCGTCACCAATCACACTCCAAAATCCTCTATAATTTTCATCTAAAAAATCACCCCATCAATCATAATATTTTCAACAACATTAATAACCTCCAAGATATGGGTAAAAATAAGAATTTTAATATAACCATATCTGATTTTTATTTTTTTTACCTATGTTTGAATCTAACCTAAAAATTGACAACGTAAAGAAACAATTGTTTTGAAAAATTCAAAACTTTAAACATGCATAGGAACACCATACAACTAAATCCACACCCCTCGCTCAATAGGAATAATCTTTAGTGACCAATCATTGAGAACATCAAAAAGTTGATTAAACAAATCAATCACAACATTAAGAATAATATTTACATCCTCTTTACCATACAAAAAAAAATAAACATCTTCACAACCACCAACGAAATAACTTGGATATCTTCAACTCCCACTCCAAATAGCCAACCTACATACGGGAATGGATTTCCTTCCGTGGAAATCTCTCAAGTTTTTTTTGCAGTGACACAACCTACATCATTAACTATTTTCTCTCTCCTATTTTCAACGTTTAAAATCTCCACATGCATTATGTTTTTATTGGAGAGGATTTATTTGGACTCTCCTGTTACTAGAGAGGATCTAGTCTCACTACGCACTTCCTAACAAATATAAAAATGAAAATAAATATTTGTTGTATTTAACCCGAAAAGAAATATAAAAATTTACCATTGAACTAGCACAAGGAACACAAAAGTTAACCACTTTCGAATAGAATCTTGTACTTCTCTAATCTCATACAGAATTAAACTAAAAAAAAAAAAGTTACGTCACTCACTAAATTCTTTTCATTCATTGAAAAATTCCCCATGACATAACACACGTATATAATATAATCTCGAGCTATTCCAAAAGGAGTTAATAGGAATAGTTAGATTGTGTCTATCTCGGTTGTTTTGTTTTTGTCTTGAAAACAAATAAACAAATCAGGGGAATTGTTGGATGTTAGACCTCTATGAAGTTCAAATCAAATAGAAGTTAGGAAATTAAATTAACAAACAACAAGATAAATGCAATAATATTATTTAGTTGGTGACTCTAATTCCAACCATTAAAATAACAAATTGAGGTACGGTGGGTATGTAAAAAAAAATCATGTCACACAATTTTAAATTCTATATTGAGGTGATGGGATTTGTTGTTGGTCTCATAAAAAGACATAGAATCAAAAAGTTAGTACAATGCATCAAATTGTTGAGTTTCTATCAACTTTCCCATATCTCTTTCTCTGAATTCCTAGAAGGTGTCCTACTCCAATAGTATAGTCCAAACTAGATAAGTTATATATATAGTAGTAACTTGCTCCAAAACGATGAATTGGCCCCAAACGTGTGTAATGATTAATCGGGTACTGAATTTCAATTATATATATAAAAATTCACACATGCCACGATTGACTAGTCTTGGTCTAATTAGAAATTGATAATGAAATGGATAGTGTGAGAGTTACGTATTAACTACATATCCTCAAGAATATATACATCAATGATTTTTTATACATTTGTTAGCAGATATTTTAAATGAAAATGGGTATCATGATCATGGATCATTGAATTGTGCGCATAAATAAGTTGTAGAGTACACACATCACCTAATAAGTAATAACAATAGGGTACATGCATCAAAAACATGGCATTCGATATGTTTTGCACACTTTTTAAATAATTTACTTACGTAAACAAAAAAAATTACTTATATTATTAATTTACAATACAAAATAATATGTTGAAATTAATATATTATTATCTTTCAATTATAATCCACTAATGATGGATCTAGTACATAGATCAAAGGAGACTGTAGTCCTCCAAAACTTTTCTAAAACAATTACTATATTGATACTTTGATAGGTGATTGCTCAATAAAACTTTTCTCTACTAATTTATGTGAGTTTTAAAAGATATTTACATAAGCATTTATACTTTTTGGTAATATTTAATCGTAGTTTTTTTAGGGAAATATCTAATCATAGTTAAAATCTTATAATCAATTAAATATTTTTTTTAGAGGAAAATGAATTAAATCTTGGCACACATTGCTTGGAAAGGGAATTGAATTGTAATGCATAACAGCATAGCATGATTGGCTTGCTTGATTAGAAATCTAGTATTCAAAAATGATTTTGGTGATATTCGAATGCTTAATTGACGGCTTTTAATTTGAAAGAGAAGTGTCTTTCAAATGATTTAAAAGAGAAGTGACCCTCTTCAACAAAAGAAACAAAAGAGTAGTGACCACCCAACAAATTAATAAGCTCAATCATTGCCAATCGTGCACAAATTTCAAGAAAGAGATAGTTAATTAATTTACATGAAATAGAAATTTCACAATTATCCACTGCTTATAAATCAAAGAAAATATATCCTTATAACGTGAGATATACATTTGTTAAAAAAATAAAATAACGTGAGATATGCATATACAGCGTGAAAGAAATTCCTAGGCAAAAAAAAAAAGGAAAAAAGCAATTCGAGTAAACCACTATTATGAGTCTTTCATTATAGGCGTTTAACATAAATCAAAATGCTCCCTTTTAAATAAACCTCATCACCTCTAATAAGATCTGGAATGACATACATGAAACTTTGATGTCGTTTTCCTTACCCTTCGGTCCATTATATGGAAATAGAACTCTCATTGGAGGGAGTGTTGAAAATTTGAAAATCGAATTGCACCAATAAATTTAGATATGTGGAGTGAGAGTTAGTAGCAACCAAAACCAAAGTTGTCTCAACCAACAATAACAACATACCTAATAACTAAGCAAAGCGCAATAAGAGTAAGATTTTCACTTTTTCAACGAGTTTATAATATTTTCTAACCCATTAATCTCCTCCAAAGACACACAATTTTTAGCCTCTAAATTTTCTAAAAGCTCCCTCATTTGATATGACAAGATTACACAAAAGAGTGAGGAAGTCTTAACTAGAGGTTAAAATCCTTATTTGAGACACTCAAGCCTTCACTATTATTATTAGCCTTCAAGTCAGATTATGAGTATGAAATTTTATTTTTTAGAGTTTCTAATATACACAGGTGACCATTACGGGTTTGTTCTCCCTTTAAAATAAAAATTATGGGTTTGTTCTAAATTACCGATGATGTTGTTTGTCAATATGCTTACATGGAACACAGAGTATGGATACAAAATCTATACATAGTCGTTTAAGTTGCGTTTTAGCAAATAGAAATCCTCTAAAAAATTTTATCTAATAATAGAATGTAAAATATATTTTTTTTTTTGTTAAAAAGAACAAAAAAAAATCAATTTCACTGAAATTTATTTTGGTATATATTTTTTTTTGTTTTCTTTTCACATTTCATTTTATTTCATCAATATATTTTTTTAGGGGATTTCATCAATTATTATTGTCTTGTAATTGAAGATAGTTTAGCAGATAACTTTTTTTGAAGAGGTTTACCAAATAACTTTGATACACATATACGTTAGAATCTCTTAAAGAACAAGAGCTTGAGGTCCAAGGCTCGAAGTTGGAATATGTAGAAAGAAAGAAGCAATATCTTGGGACTCAATTCTCTAGCTTTACTTTAGTAGATATAGATGGATATAGTGTAGAATGTAACAAAGATGCACGTGCATTTTGCGTAAAGAGAAACAAGTCGTCACGTGATCCAAGGATATCATAAAGTTCCAATCTTCCATTTTAAGCTTTTGGCTGGCTCTTAATTAGGCGTATATTCAGTTCACATTGGGATGAACCTTAACAAAGACATTCTAACATTATGTACCATCCATCTCTCACTACTCTCTATGTAATTAATTCCAAGGATTGATAAAATAATAAAAAAGTTAAGGTATTCTTCTTTTTTAAGAAAAGTGGCTGATAATAGATAAGTCGTCACCACCATACAAGTAACGCGGCACAACAGTCGTCTCGTTCGCAATCACCAGTAATAGGGCGTCTCAAGTGCAACATTGATGCTTCTTTTTCCACCATGCTGAACTGTACATGGTTTGACATGTGTTTAAGGGATAATGAAGAAAAATCTGTTCTTCACAACCTATTTGCTCCATTGAAATTGGTGGGGCCTTAAGATTGATTCATGCTATCAATTGGGTGCATGATCTACAAGTTCACCATTTGGATTTGGAGTTAGATGCGATGATAGTTGTAGACTACTTCAACAATGGGAATCATAACATTATATAAGTCGGTACTATATTAGATAAATGTAGACGTTGTTGTAGCTTATTTTTAACAAATCATCATGTCGAGTTGGATAGGACAAAAATAAAACGTGCGCATTTTGGAAAACTTTTCTGATGACCAACCTGTCCCAAAATGTGGGTTAATAGATCAATCCATTTGTCTGGCTCGTGTTTGACAACTCTACCTATAAGCTAGTTAACTTATAACCAAAAGTAGTTAGCATATTAAATAAGTTAAAGGTTATAAAATAGGAGTAACAACAATGCAATAGGAGTAAAAAAAACTTACTTGTTTTTGTGCTTGAAATTGGCTTGGAATGACAGAAAATCGCACCTAAGAGAATGAAAACTGCAATAATGGAGTTTTGGAAACTCCTATGTCTGTTCTGTTCTAATAACATTTCCCCAACAATTAACTGCAGCCGATTTTTGAACCCTCAGCAATTAACTAATGAGAGGCAATTTCGTATTTTACATGTGTGTTTCAACCTTATGATATGTGTGAACAGCAGTTTTTGAATAGTGATCCATATGTTTTTCAAGCCTTGAATTCTAAAAGCCCAAACTTCTCTCCCTTTAATTGAACATGGCTTGCTTTCTTGTTTGGACTTCTTTATGAATTTTGTTCTTCTCCCAACAATTTTCGCTCCCATCTAGCCAAATTGACCAAAATACTCATGCGTTAGTTAACTAACACAAGTGTAAAATTAACATGACTTAAAATTTCGTTTGTTTTACACATACGTGACTTAAGTCACGCTGCATGAGTTAACTCACAGATGTATTATAGTCTGCGTGAGTTAACTCACGCTAGTTTATAATAGACTGTCTTTCTACATTGAAAGAATTGAAATCTTCCACCATCACTCCCAAAAGTTAAAGGAAGTAAAGAATTTGTTTGGAATAAATTTCAAGATAATTCAGGCAAGTTCAAGGACTTTTGAATCATACAAGAGAATCAAACAAAACATTCTTTCGATATTTTTTTTTGGCATTTTTACCTCTCAAACTAAATCAGAATGTGAAATACAAAAACAGGGTCATTGATTGGCGATAAAATGCTTACATTTTCATTTTATATAGTACTAATAACGCCTTCAAATTTTATTCATTTTCACAATTAACAATAGTTTTTATTAAATACCTAATATTCCTCAGCCATCCAGTTTAAACCACTTTTAGGCTTCTCTTGATTAATCAAGACCAACGCGACAGCTGTACAATTCTTATATCTGTCATGAAGCCTCAAAATGTTAGGTGTTTCAACAGTGTGAGTTAACTCACGCGAGGTATAAACCCGCGTGAGTTA
>Ga0315915_1000808_pt1 | contig 34891 bp, 13 predicted proteins | sample MpolbnodulesMG_FD_207738 | JGI IMG/M metagenome (GOLD analysis project Ga0315915, IMG submission 207738) | Medicago polymorpha root nodule microbial communities from Los Angeles, California, United States - branched nodules | ecosystem: Host-associated > Plants > Roots > Nodule | place: USA...
GTTTTCTAAAATAGAATTAGAGTTAGTTGAGCAATAGAGATTTGAAGTATGACATGAATTAGTTAGATGGAGGAAAGCATGAAATAAAGTGTTGAAATAAACAGAGATAATAATTAATCATTGAAGGAAGAATGGAGCGGCGAACTAACTACATAGCAGAAGCATTTAAAATAAAGCGGTGAATTAACTAAATAGCAAAAGCATTTATAAATGGCCGAAAGTGTTAAAATAAAGTGAAGAAGTATGAAATAAAGTGTTGAAATAAACAGAAGAAATGAAGCGGTGAACTAACTAAATAGCAGAAGCATTTATAAATGGCCGAAAGTGTTAAAATAAAGTGAAGAAGCATGAAATAAAGTGTTGAAATAAACAAAAGAAATAAAGTGGTGACCTAACCTGTGAGATGTTGCTTTCGATTTAGGAGTTAGATGGAGGAAAGCATGAAACAAAGTGTTGAAATAAACAGAAGAAACAAAGTGGTGAAAAGGAAAATAAGGAAAATAGGGAAGATTTGTTTTGTTCAAAAATAGGAGATTAAGTGTGATTTTGTTGAGAAGGAAAAAATAGGGTTAATAATTAAACAGGGGTATTAGAGTAAAATTAACCATTAGGGTTAAGTTAAAATTAGGGCAAACATTTGCTTCCGGGTTAACTTTAATAAATAAGAGATTAAAAGATACAAACATGATGTGGCAACATAACACTTAAACTCTTTTAAGAATCATGGAGGGTGCGAAAAGAAGCTTAAGTAAACCCTAAAACTCTCATGGGCCTAAGGCCCATACCAGATTGTCAAAAGTCCAAACAACCCTTAGGGTTACATAGTTCTATAAATACCTAAATTTCAATCACTCTCCACATTCAGCCGTAAACCGAGAACCCTGTCTTCAATTACCAATTACTAGGTATAATTCTGTTCATCATAATTTTAATTTCTTTCGAGTATCAGTGATGAGATAATCCAATTTGTTATCCTTGCACTTTGATTGTTAGTGAAGAAAATCATGGGGAATTATTACTCTGAGATGCTCTTAATCATTTCCTCAAGTTTTTTTTTTTTTGATCTATGGATCTGTGATGTTATTTAATACTGCGTTATCTATCTGAAACCTCGCTAGAGGATTTGAGGAAAATTTAGTTTACTGAGATCCAAAGTTATAAAATTTTGTTATTGTTTTTCTCTGTTGTTGTTAATGTGTATAGTTAATTTTCACATTTGAGGAAGATGAATATGATGAAAAAAATAATAAAATATATCTGAAAATCAAATACTTTGTATTTGATATGATCGAACTTATTATCGCTACGTTCTTTCTGATTCATCTTCCATTCATTAAATTATTGTATTTTTATTTCAATTTAAGTCGGTGTTGCAGAATCATAATTGGAGATTGTTGATTTTATATTTTTATTTGTTTAAATAAAATTCAATTGATTTAAAATAAAAAATGGTTGATTTTAATTATTTGGGTCATGTGAGATTACTCTAGGGAGTAGATAATGAGTGTTTCGATACCCTTATCATGATTGAGTGATAATGGTCTCACAAGATTAATTAGGATTCATGTGATTTATCTGAATCCGTTGTGGGATTTGGTCATACATATTGTGTATTAATTTGTTCTGAATATTTACTTGAACCAGTGATGGATCCTTTGCCCGAGCCTGTGAGTTACCTCTGTGGGGACTGTGGAGTGGAGAACACGCTGAAGTCAGGCGATGTTATTCAGTGCCGAGACTGTGGTTATAGAATCCTCTACAAGAAGCGCACCCGTCGCATTGTCCAGTATGAAGCTCGTTAAGAAGATTATGAGGACCATGGCAAGTAGTCAGTGTGAATCATCTTTAAAACATAAAAAATATGTGTGTACAAAACTTAAGAGTAGTTTTAAGTAATGGGATGATCTTGCTTATTTCACCTTGCTGTTGTATGTTGGTGGTATTGTGGAAATGAAATCCTAGAACTTGATTATGAATTCATGTTTTATAGTTTGCATTGCATCTTTAAGCTTTTGTTACTTTCTCTGTTTAGGATGTTGTTTTAAGAATGTGTGATACTTATTTTAGTCCTTTTAAAATTGAACATCCTAATTGATCCTTGATTTTGGAAAAACATATGAATGCAAATTGTGACTTGTGAGATCTAATTTGTTAAATGTTCGTTTATGATCTCGTTTATAATCGTTATGACCCTTAAACTAGTTGAGCTACCAACCCCGTCAAAGCACTAGGAATGTATTGTCGAGTTAGACATTGGTGTCATACATTTAGGAACTAAAATAACTGTCGTTCTATCAAGAGCGCTCAGATAAGTTGTCTGGGTCTCTTATAACTTAACTAAGATGGGTTTGGATCCAGTTTTGGACATTCAACCTTAAAACCCTAAGGAAAAGTTTTGGGCACGCTAGTTGAAGAAAAAAAACTTCCTCTCTTAATTTTTTAAAAATTTTAATAATTTATCCATGACTGCTTTTACTAAAATCTTTTCTTATTCGGTTCTGTTGGGAATGGGCATAAAGATGATGAAAACAATAATAAAAAATGTATGATCAACATATAAAATATTATGTGTTTGATATGATCAAACATATTATCGCTACGTTCTTTCTGATTCATCTCTCATTTTTGTGTTTCCTTTTTGTTCAACTTTATTGATTGAATTAATTGTATTTTAATCTTGTCATTTTTATTTCAATTTGCTTTACTTTTACAGCAGTATTGGACATTATACATTGTTTCAGTAGCTGCAGTTTTTACTTGAAAATAATGCAATGGATTTTTAAACTAAAAAACATTGCTAGTTATATAATATAAGCTTGTCTTTTTAAAATCGATTAGATTAGATTTACCAATGGATAAATAATACAGTCTCAAATATATTTATAAACCTCTTTGTGATTGAGTGAAAATGGGACTTCACATTATTAAGTTGTGTTCATGTATTTTCTTTGAATGCACTAGCTGAAATGTAAACATATATAATATAATGATTTCTTAGCTACCTCTTGAATTCATGAATTCATGATAATATGTTAGTATGTTTTCTGAAGGTCTGTTACTTAAACCAGACATGGATCCTCCGCCACAGCCCATCAGATATCTCTGCGGTGATTGTGGAGCCGAGACTCCCCTATATACAGACGGCGTTATTCAGTGCTGTGTGTGTTTTTATAAAATCCTTTACAAGAAGCGCACACATCGCGTTGTCCAGTACGAGGCACGTTGAGAAGATTGTGAGGACCTTGACAAGTAATCTCCATGAATCAATCATCAAACCATCCAAAAATATGATACCTAAAATTTTTTTTAGTAATAATTGAGTAGTAGTAGTATGAGTGAATTTTCAGTAGTTTGCACCGGTAAACTTCACATATTGAATATGGAGTATGTTCGCTTAATAATTTGAGATACTCTCAAATTTAGTTCTTTTATATATGAGGTTTCTATATTTGGTCCTTGATTTCTGAATAACGTTTTCATATTTATGCTTTTGTGATTGCTTTTGATTAAATGTCATGTTACTTAATGATGTTTTTGTTAAGTGGTCTATTGAGTCATATTTAGTCACAGAATGAAAAATACAAATTAGTATCATTGTAATATGGTCTCTATCAATCCTTGTGATTACAAAAATTACAAAAAACTTCCTTAACTTTTTACTGCTAATTTGAAAGGATATGTGTTAGCATAATACTTACATCAAGTTCACATGGAGTCTAGTTGGATATTTAACAGCCAGGTCAGCAACTTGGATGACCTCAATTGCAAGAGTTTTACAAGAAACACCCTTTCAAATCCAACACTCTAAATAGGAGTTGCGTTAAAGAATAAATCATTGATAATTTGAAAGGGTACCAAAATGAGTTACGATCAACAACAAAAAATGCTTAATATTTCAACTATTTTTTATTGGTGTCAATATTATTACTCCCTCCGTCCCATTTTAACTTAGCCCTTGACTCATTTCCCACTTACTAAGAAAAAATGTATAAGTGAAAGAGAGAAAAATAGTTTTGAGTGTCCTTATCAACTATTGGTGCATTCTTCTTTATCATAAATACTAAGTAGAATTTATTGAATTGGGAGTGGTGAAAGTAATATTAATTAGTGTTATAATTGGAAAAAAGTAATTAATATTGTATTGAAAAGTTAAATGGATCAATTTTTCTGAGACAATATTTTTTTACAAATAGCTCAATTATTATAGGACGGAGGAAGTATTATTTTTTGCCCTTTCAAAAAAAATATTATTTTTTGGATGAATGATATCAATATTTTTAGTTCTAATAAAATGCTAAGAAGGAACATACTGAAATATCCATCATGTTGTATTGTACGACATCCATTTTCCTTTGAACATTAAATCTTTTGATTTTGTCCCCTTTAATATTTTCATTGGTTTAGTCCTTGTAATCATTTACTCATCAAAGTTGGGACCTAGATTGTTGGGACCTAGATTGTCTGTTGTAACTGCTTCACGCAGTAGTTGATCTTAACCGTAGAAAAATAATTCAACGGTTTAGATTTACTTGATCAATTATCACAAAGTTTGATCTCAAACGTCAATAAAAATCAGACGGTTGAGATTAATTAAAGCATGACGTTGTAACAACACCAAATCTCATTCCTCAAAGTTGGCATATAGACACATCATGTCATACTTTGGTGCCACATGGCATTGAGTTGACATGTTAGTGTGACATCATCATCCAATGGACGAATGCCACATGGTGAAAACGAAAACCAAAGCTAACATAATTAAATGGATTGAAAAAAAAAAAAAAAATGATAGTGGTGCCTTTGATGCATTGGTTAACATTGTTATTTGTAAACTTAGCCAATCAAAGATTTATTTCACACACTTGATGATATCGCACATTCAAAAAACAGTTCAGAAACATTTTTAGTCACTTCACAACCAAATATGAAACCATCATGAGATTCATGCAATACACCTTTTTTCACCAATTTATCTTTAATTGGAAATCTTATTTTGAAAAAGTTTCCATACCAAAACCGTCATTTTCAATGAGATGGGTCTCGACCAAGCAACATCAAATTTCCTTTACTCTTCAATCACCAATCCCTCCATTAATTATGAATAAGCGTCTTTAATCGAATATTTAGTCTTCGACCACACCCATCTATCTTCACCATTTCCTCGTATATTTTCTATTTGGATTTTCTTTTAAGCTCCTCTTCCGACGTGGATTCTATGGGACTTAACTCCCTTCTCCGTCTGAAATTCAATTTCCACTCATTACCTTCCACATACACTATATTTCTCAAAATCATTTTTATCGAACAATGATTGGCAAAGAGGGGTTTGAAAAAATTGATGAAGAGTTAAAATATTCTCTTAATCTTTGTGTATGTTTGGTTGTGTGGTCGAGAGAGTTAATTTTGGTTAAAAGGGATTCTGACTAAAAGTTGTTTGTGTTTTGATACATTCATGTAAAAGTGAGTTGGACTATAAATTTGTCTGTGAAAATCATTTTTGTAACCAAATTCTACAAATCATAGCTTCAAGCAGAATCAATTATAGGCTGAATTAATTCTACTCGATGAGAACCAAACATATCAAAATCAATTCTACACATCCAAACCATCTTTGTTTAATTTCTCGTCTTGATTGTATTTCCCTACTTTTAAATCAATATTGCATATTATTCATTTTCATCCATTTGTATCTTTGCTATTTCCTTTTAGGGCGTACGTAAATTCTCAACCCTTACAACGTACCTACGAATATCCCAAAGTACACCAAATATCCGACTAGAAAAAATTGGTTAATTTATTATTATTATTATTATTATAGTGTAATATTTTTTTGTGTTAATCTTGAAGTGTTTCAATTAAATTCAAGTGTTATGTATAAAGTAGCATTCTGCATTCCGGGTGTGCAAAACGGTGTTGAAAAGCACTGTTTTTTCCACCCACACACGATGGGCGTCATACCACGCGTGAGGTATGTGCAACATATTTCTACTCTCTTTTTATTTATATTTTTCTATTTTTTTTTTTAAGAAAAAAAAAGGTTAAAAAAGTTATTTCTTATAACTGTAAAGTTTTTTATTTGTGTTAAAGAGGCAAACAAGTTAGTTCAATGTATTTAAGAGACATTCCAGGTGTGCATTCAAGTGTTATTTCTTATTACTGTAAAGTTTTTAACGATTCTATAGCTAGGTAATATTTAATTGGTTTAAAGAAAGATTGAGCTTTTTACATTATAAAATGTTCAAAATCTTTTTAATTTATTACGTGCATATAGTGGGGAAAATATAGCTAAACTTATGAAGTATGTTTATGTTATGACCCTCTTTATTTCTCTATTTCTTATTGCAATGAACGTTAACGGTATGCTATTTTGCATTTTTTAAATTCTTGCACAATATTTTATCGCATTTGATTCCTAACAATCTTATATTCTGTTTTCGAATTTCAGCACTTTATATATGTCGTAGTGTCCCAGATTGTCCAGAAAATTTCTGTGTGCCTCCTTTGACTATCCGGTGTATTAATTACACATGTATATGCGATGATCCTCCAAATGGTGAACCAGAATTTGATAACAACGATGATTTTGTGACTGTGAGGAGAGAGGAACCAAAAATAAAAAATGAAGAGATGATGATGAGAGAGAGGGACATGATGATAGAGATAGAGACATAAAGTTCAGCAGGGAGTGCTGGAGGGGATTAGCGTCGCAGATGATCCAGATCCCCTCCAGCACTTATAATTATATCGCATGAGTAGAAGACCAAAGAGAATGCCAAGATGCCTTACAAGGAAGAATGATTTATTTCACTAATATAATATCTAAGAAATAATTTATGATAAAATATTTGATGATACATAGTTTAATTATTGTGTTCGCACCTACTAATTGGGTGTAGTTTATTGTTAATTTTCCTTTCCAAATTTTATAGACCATGAGATTATGGTTTTGTAATTGTACTCTAAAATGATGGTAACTAAATGAAATGAAGTAATAAATATAATTATTTAGATTGTCTTTCTCTCTCTTAACACCCTAACTATTATTCTAGATGATGGTTCCTTTAACATTTCATTTAATCAAATTCACACCATCACAAAGTATTAACAACAAACTGAAGTTAATCAGAAGGAAAATTAACTTGACATCCATTGATGACAGAGGTATTAACATTGATCTTTTTTTATCTAGACCGCTCCAACATATTTAGAGGCTTAAAACAAGTTTTATAGTGGGATTTATGATATAAAAAAATTAAAAAAAAACACCTGACAAAAAATTAAAATTAAAAAAAAATCATGTTTTGTCGAGTCCAAGTTTTAACCTATGTCAAGGAGGATGTGAGACAGGGGTGTATCCCTTCATTACCATGAGGTAGCAAAGGCTACCCTAAAAAAAAAAATTATTGAATGGGTTTATATGTTTTTATATTTAGCTACTCTAAATAAAAAATATTTAGCTAACCCAAACAAATTTATTTGTTAAAAATTAGCATAAATAAGAAAGTTAAGAAATTACTACATGAATGATAGATTTATTTGTATTAATTTAATATTCTTAGTCGCAATAACAAATATGGAGAAAAAAATGTAATAATATAAATTGTCAAAACAATAGTTGGAAAAAAAATTAAACATATAACGAATTATTAGTCTATTTAGTATACAATCAATTGTTAATGAAATTAGTTTTTTAAAACGCGTTGTGCCCAACTTTTTAAATAGTTATTGTCAATTTTATTTTCTTTGCTATTGGTTTAATTTACATTTCATGCATGTAAGTAAAAAATATTTTATTTTTTTTAACATATTGGTTAAGTTTAGGATTAAATTTGATTTTAGTCTCCATAACACTTTTGATTTTTAAGTTAAGTTCCTAATATTTTATTTAACTTTAGTCCTTAATTTGTTGGTATAGAGATTAAATGCACGACCAAAAACACTCATTTTACAGACAAAAGTTGATTTTTTTTTAAGTGACTAAACCTAAAAAGTTATAATTTATTGGACTAAAATTAAATTTTATCTTTAAATATAATGTGTTGATTTTAACAATATTTTAATTTTTCTTTAAATGTGACCTTGGCGTAAAACTTCTGCTAGTTTCGCGGCTGTGTAAGACCAACATCTTTTTTTGTTGAAGGATGACACCATCATCTTAACCAATTAAGATAGACAAACATCTATAACTAATAGAATTATGCTCTTTACCCAACATATTTTGCTCATTTCCAACTGAAAAGACCAAAATGCCCCCGCATGAGTTAAGTCACACACCTTTGGCCGGTGGCGTGAGTTAACTCACGCAGCTTGGCTGGTGGTTCATGCACCAAGAACACGTTTTTTGGACGGTTCTTGACTATTCTTAATTGATTTTACACGTTTTTTGACTGTATTTAGTGTAGTTAAAACATATGTTACCCTAAACAACCTATAAATAGCCTTCCAACCTTCACAATTTCTCCCACCATCTCACATTCTCTCCTCCTCATTCTCCACCCTCCTCTTCCTTTTACACTAGCGTGAGTTAACTCATGTATAGGCATTTCAGTCTTTTCAGTTGCGAGCGAGCAATTTCTGTTGGTTAAAGAGCAGAATTCTTTTTTGAGATCCATTTTGAGCCCAAAATTATAAGAATTCTGCTCTTCTACCAACACATTTTGCTCACGCCCAATTGAACCACCAAAAATACCTCTGCGTTACTTAACTAACGCAAGTGTTAAAATATGCGCAACTTAAGTCACGCAGCGTGAGTTAAGTAGCGCAGAGTTCTTTTATTTACTTTATTTACTTATTCAAATTAATTTATTTACTTTATTCTAATTTATTTATTCACATTATTCAAATTAATTTATTTACTTTATTTATTCAATATGCAATCATAAAATAAATGCAAAAATTAACAAAAATAAAGGAACAAAAATAATAGATATAAAATATCATTTTATTAATATAATTCTTATTACATTTACAATGGGGTAAAACTAAATTTGCGGAAGAAAAACCACCAGAAAACCTACCTACCTAGGTAAAACTAAAAAAAACCACCAAAAAACCTAGCATCCTGTGGTAAAACTAAAAGAAATCCACAAGAAACCAGCCTTCCTAGGGTAAAACTAAATCTACACATTTAGTTTTACCCTTGGGGTAAAACTAAATCTGTTTCGTTTTATCCCAAGAAGGTTGCTCACCAATCATTTTTTTACCCCAAAATTGACTTATTTTTACACCTAAATAAAGACTAAAAAAAGAAGAAAAATACACCAAAATAAAGACTAAAAAATGAAAGAAAAGAAAGAGATTCACAGGGGGGAAATAGCGAGGAGGAGAGTGAGAATGTGAGATGGTGTGAGTAAATGAGGAAGTTTGGAGGTGTATTTATAGGGGGAGATTGTAACATAGGTTATATCTACCATAAATATAGTCAAAAAACGTGTAAAACATAGTAAAAAAAACATGCAAAACCAATTAAAATCACTTCACCAAAGTCCAAAAAAATGTGTGTTCTTGAGCTCTGACCAACCGGCCAACCTATGGGAGTTAACTTACGCACATGCCAGTGGTGCGTGACTTAACTCACGCATGGGTATATCTGAAAATTCAGTTGGGCGTGAGTGTTCTGTGTTAGAAGAAGAGTAGAATTCAAATTATAAGGTCTAAAGTCCTACTTTAGGTTGTTTGACCCATACACTGACCTGTTTTTATCTAAATACATTTAGAAATAAGTCGTATTTAAGTATTTTACATTTTTTAGAACACGATGACATTGGTATCTCATTTGCCTATATTGCTCTCTCTTTTTGTTTTGTTTCAATTTCGAATTTCCATCATGTGAGTTATTGCTTGTAGTCTGCTAGCATAACTCATCAGCTTGCACGTGTTAAAAATAGATATCAAAAAATAATTGACTTTAGACCTTGTAATTTTGGGCTAAAAATGGATATCAAAAAATTGAAATTAGTTATAAAAATGCAATATGATAAATTAGTTATAGATGTTTGTCTATCTCAATCGGTTAAGATGATGGTGTCATCCTTCAAAAATAAATGATGATGGTCTCATATCCTCCTTGACATAGGTTCAAAACTTTGACTCGACAAAACATGATTACTTTTATTTCGTTTTTATGTCTCGTGTGTTATTTATTTTTATGCCTCTAAATATGTTGGACCGGCCTATATAAAAAAATATCAATGTTAAATGCCTTTGTCATCAATGTCAATATGTCATACGTTGTTATTTGGATTTGAATGAAATCACGGTAGTACCTCTTTGTTCAGCAAGAACCTACCCTTTGAAAGTGAATGCAATGCGGTGTGGAGGCGAGTTATTAGATTTCCAGACATGAATGAAGAAAAACTAAAGCATGATCATTTTTCTTACCACAAGTTTTGGAGTGAGACATTTTAGTGTAGAATATAATCAAGGACATTGCTAAAGCCCTCTAAGCCTAAGTCTGCTTCAGGAATTAACAGCAGAAGTAAATGGATTAGTAACTGTTGAGTACGACTCGTATTCGCTGAAATGTGGACACATACCATATTGGTGCAAGTGGAACTGGAAAGCGCAACTAGCAAAACTGAACCATAGTATTTAAACAAACCTTTGTACTCGTACTCTGTAACACTCTAATTCATTGCATAATAGAATATTACAGCAGTTGCGTCGGAGATGTAGGACACATCGGCCTAACTTCGTGATCAATTATTGTGTTCTTGTGTGTTAACAAAATTATGCAGCAAATGGAAATCAATTTATCAGAAAAAAGTGAGCTACATATATTAGTTGCCAAGCAATAATGATCAAAATAAATTTCCTCCACCTACTAGTCTATACCAGGCAAAGTCACATGACTATGTTATTACTATTAGAGAAAACATTCACATTCAGAGAGGCTATTTAATAACAATATGCCAAAATGTTATAAATGCTTGACAAAGAAAAACTTCAATATTAAAACAACCTTGAACAAGGTTCAAAGTTTTACAAAAACATTTCAAGGTACATTATAGGATGCAGTGTAATCTACAGAAGACAAAATGCTTGATATAACATAAATAAAATGAACCCTATAGGTTGTAGTGTTGATAGAAGTATGTCTACAGTAACATATATCAAGTGACTGGTCATTTTATAGCAGAAATACTATAAGTTGAATGCAGAGAGCCAAAGAGCATGATTTAAAGATGCTATAAAAGAATTCCTATACAACTGCATTATGTGTCAGAATATTGGTTAAATGTAGCAGAATGTGCAAACAAATCAAAGTTCTTGTTAATCAAACAGCTAAGCCTACATGGTTTTCTAACTGCTAAAAACTAGTCTCGCGGACGGAATGAAGGAAAATATCAATAAAAGAGACAAGTAAATTGATGATGTAATTTGAGAAACCGAAAACGAAACGAACTCGCAATCCAAATCTTTGTAGTTGAAGTAATTTCATGGACACAATGTCATTCAAGAGATGAGAAATAATATGCATAACACTATTTTCCTTTAGTTTCCAAATTTCTTTAAAGTTCAATTTCTTAAAATTATAATTTATATTTAAAGTTACAAAATGGCATATCAAAATAGAATAATTCTAACTTATGCCGACGGTCATAATTAACAATCTCTATGTGCACAGTCACAGTGAACAGAAGTGTAATGCAGATAAGGGCCAACCTACATTGTTACTAATGCCATGAAGCAATTAATGCTATGAAGCACAGAAACTCCTTGGATTAGGCGTGTCCCGGTGTCGGACACGTGTTGTGTCCGACACCGACACAACACCGACACTTGTAATTACACTGAATCATGCAATTTTTTCAAATTATTAGCTGTGTCAGTGTCCGCGTCGTGTCTGGTGTCCGTATCCGTGCTTCATAGAAATCAATGTTAAATAGACAGAGAGATTTTGCTAATTTTCTACTCCATACAACAAAATCTTAGTCAGCTAAGATCATATATAACATAGACTAAGGTTTGTTAAAAAAGAAAAGCAAGCCAAGTAACCTTTAATGCAGAAAAATGGATCTCAATTTGCTCAAAAATAGACAATAACAGAAGAAAAAGTAACTTAATTAGTTCTTTATCAAACTACAAACACAGCAAAACCTGAATACAAGGAACATCGATTTACAACACACGCATCCAACTAGTTCCATCTTGTAGATCTACTCCTTACCATCTTTAAGGGGTTTATCAACAACAATGTTCACTTTCTTGTACTCACAATCTACCGGCTGCATAACACACTCCTCAGGCACCACAGGACGCCTATTACCAAACATCGTCCACAAATAAAGCACGGTGAACGCCGCCAATGCTCCACATCCAGAACCAAATATCATTGCAGCAAGAATTCTTAATACACAATCACTCCTCGGTTTGTCTGCCGGTGGACTATATGTGTTCTTAGCATAATAAGCTTTTGTATCAATCGGCTCAGAATGCATAAAATGCCGAAAATGCCTTGCATCAAAGCTCCATGAATAGAGAAAACATGCTTGAGAAGTTTTCCCTTTCATTGAACTAAACCCTGCAAAAATCTCTTCAGTTGTCCAATTATACGACAAATCAACCGATTGCCATAACAACGGATTAACCGGCTTTGAGTGACCATATCGACTCAACCTAACTTCCAAACGCCTCGAATTCGAATCATAATCAATCCAAGCATGCAACTTTCCACCCTTTCTTATAACCATATTAACAGAAGACACATTGATTCTCTTAACAGGAACAGAACCACCAACATCAATAGCCATACCAAAACTATCAGAACTCTTATTTCTAACATCTCTTGAAGCAATAAACTCAACACCAACTACCCTAGAATCCTTCTCCTTCAAACCAAAAGAACCATTACCAAAAACCTCACCTTCAAAACCCTTTGGAACCATAACAAAAGCCAACCCATTTCCCTCACCAAAAGACAATGAAAACTCAAAATAGCTTGAAAATGACACCAACAACTTTGGTTCATCCTCAACATCAACAACCCTAATAGGTTTCTTATACATAACTTTCCCATTTCCAGAATCACCATACCCGGAAAGCAGAACTTCAGAACCACCATTAACAACCTTTGCATTGCCATAAAATCCTAAAACAGACTTAAAGTTTGGATCTTTACCAAAATCATTGAAGGAAAAAGATGAAACAGGATCAAAAGCATGGATTTTTAAGCACAAAATGATGATTGTGAAGGGTATGATGAAGAATGTGGCCATAATTGAAGTGGGTTTGAGGTTAATTTTGGGGGGTGTGAAGTTAATTTTGGTGGGTTGAAGCCATTTGCATCAAAAGGGGGATTTGTTAATTTCTAGGGTTTGAAGAAGAAGAAAACTGAGGAAGAAAGTTAAGAATATTGGGGAAAGGAAAGAAAGTTGTTGGAGTTGGAGGTTGTGAAAATTAAATACGTTTTAACTGTTTTTGCTCCATTTGTTTGTTATTGTTGCTGCAATGGGTGCACTTTACTTTCACTTTCTTCAGTGGTAGACAGTGATGGGAATGCAATAAAAAAGGTATTTAATGATAATATATTTTATATTTAATGAATTTCTTCTTTAAAAAAAGTAGTTAAGAAATTTATACTTTTTATTTAAGAAATACTTAATTTTGTTAACCATCCGGATCAAGAAAGTCTAATAATCTGAAATTTGTCCGGCCATGATGTAGTAAATCACCAAAATTTGTTTCATCTAAGAATTCAATTCAGATTCTCTTTAACAAATCGTCATTTGATAAATTCATTAGCCGTTGAACTAATTGCTTGATTTTTTTTATTAAGAATGTCTGACAATAAAATAATGTTTATAATTAACATATTTTAATTTTCAAAGTAGTATAACAACATGAAAAGTAATTTGAAGAATTTTTCCAAGTCCTCTAAATTTCTTCTCTAATACATTTTTTAGTTTCTTTCATATTAAGAAAAATTTATACTATGAAAAAATATAAACTCTTCAAAGTCTTTATTTCTTTACGCTTACTCTTTTTTCAAAGCTCTGGTCTCCTTCCCATTAGCGGTGAGAGTAGCCCAAGTTGAGTTTAGATTTGTGAGGCCTAAATCTACTTAGTAAAAAAATTAAGACTTAAACTTAAAATGTGCTTTGTGATTCTGTTGGACCTAAGAACTCTAGATTGATCGCATTGAATGATCTTTAAATAGGACATTTCTGTCAATTGTTGCCTTCTTCTCTATCACCCTCGTCCTTCTTCTCCATGTGAATAAGGGTGGTGTAGTTGCACGTGCTTGAACACTTAAGTTAGTGAGTGGCATGGGTTGACAAGTGTATTTGTGAATATTGAACTTACCATATACAGGCGTAAGAGTCGGTATTTATAGCAGAGGTGTAAGGTTTTGACCCTTGCACCTTTGCCTAGACAACTGTTCTAGAAGGACAGTCGTTGTCATTTAAGGGGCAACTGTGAGTGTTTGCTCCTTGATAGGTTTGTGCCAAGGGCCATGTTGATTATTCACTTTGGTCTGTGTGTTTTTGTGCCACTGACCATGTTGATATGTTGATGGATCTTGTACCTTTTCCTGAACAATTGTTCTAGAAGGGCAATCATTGTCCTTTTAGGAACAATTGTAGTCCTTTGAGACACATATAAGAGTACTTGCTCCTTGGTAGGTATGTGTCGCGGATAATGATGGTTGTTCACTTTGGTATGCAGGCTTATGTGCCACGGGCTTCGTGGACTCCTTTCGTGAGGAGCCATTTGGAACTTATCAATGGTTGGGCATCGCACATACCTGAACAGTTTGTCATAAACTTATGAAAATTGTTGTTCACACTTCATATAAGGCTAAAACAAACTTGTAAAATACGCAAATTCTCCCTCGATAGTTAATTGTCGTCGGTTTATACTATCGGTAGTTAACTCTCAAAGTTTTCCCCGGCAGTTAGTTGCCGTCGGTTTCATCGGCAGTTAACTGTCGATTCGATCTTGCACATATGCAGAACAGAAGAATTTAATAATAATAGTATATTGTGAATGTCTAACAATGAAAGAATGTTTATAATTAAATTAATTTTCAAAGTAGTATAACAACATGAAAAATAATTTGAACAATTTTTCTAAGTCCTATAAATTTCTTCTCTAATACATTTTTTAATTTCTCTCATATTAAGAAAAATTTATATTGTGAAAAAATATAAACTCTTCAAAGTCTTTATTTCGTTATGCTTACTCTTTTTTCAAAGCTCTTGTCTCCTTCCCATTAGCAGTGAGAGTAGCCTAGGTGGAGTTTGGATTTGCGAGGCCTAAATCTACTTAGTGAAAAAAAATTAAGACTTACACTTAAAATGTGTTTTGTGACTCTGCTAGACTTGAGAACCTAGGGTTTATCGCGTTGAATGACCTTTGAATAGGACATTTCCGTCAACTATTGCCTTCTTCTCCGTCACCCTCATCCTTCTTCCTCTTGTGAATAGAGGTGGTGTAGTTGCACGTGCTTGAACACCTAAGTTAGTGAGTGGTGTGGGTTGACATGTGTATTTGTGAATATTGAACTTACCATATCCAGGCATAAGAGTAAGTATTAATAGCAGAGGTGTTGGGATTTTGACCCTTGCACCTTTGCTTGGACAACTGTTTTGAAAGGACAGTCGTTGTCCTTTAAGGGACAACTGTGAGTGCTTGCTCCTTGATAGGTTTGTGCCAAGGACCATGCTGATTATTCACTTTGGTTCGTGTGTTTTTGTGCCACTGACCATGTTGGTAGCTCTTGTACCTTTTCCTGAACAGTCGTTCTGGAAGGACAATCGTTGTCCTTTTAGGAATAGTTGTAGTGCTTTGAGGGACAGATCTGAGTGCTTGCTCCTTGCTAGGTATGTGTCGCGTATAATGTTGGTTGTTCACCTTTGGTAAGTGTGCTTATGTCCCACGGGCTTCGTGGACTCCTTTCATGAGGAGCTCTTTGAAACTTATCAGTGGTTGGGCGTCGACACATACCCGAACAGTTTGTTATAAACTTATTTTATATGTCAGTATTGTAGGTGTGTATGTTTTAACTGTAAGAAAATAGATTTTGTGTTAGAAAAATCTAGAGACTTCTTTTTAGATTTTTCTTTAAAAAAAAACTAAAACTATTTGTGTTTGTTTACTATTTAAAAAATCCCATTTTTTAAACAAAATTATGTTTAATTAGTTCATGTGTTACCTCATTGTTTTAAAAAAAATGATTTTAGGAAAAGTTAATCCTAATAAATTTTTATTTTATAGTCAAAATAGATTTTTTTTTTAAAATGATTTTTATAATACTTTTAAACAAACACTTAAAAATGATAAAAAGAATAATTTTAAAAATAGATTTTTTTCTAAAAGAATCCAAAACAAATGCACCCATACTCTTAAAATGTGTTCAACAAAAGTTTGAATTCTGACTATTTAGTGGGATCCACCACTAATTCAGTGTAATAGGTTGTAATAATCAAAATATAAAATTTATTGGAGAATTGATTCTAGTTAACCCAAAAGTTAGGAATTATAGCTTCAATCAGAATTATTTTTGGAGGATAGAAGCAATTTAAAAAAGCCAAACCAAACATGATTGAAAACTTTTGAGGTGTTGTAGAAGTGCTTCTTCATGAAAAAAGCCAAAACAAACGTACACTGTGAAGAAAAAAAACTTGTATCATGCACTTTTCAAGAGAAGAGAATCTAAATATATTAGAAAAATGAATATTTTGGATTTCTACATAAATAGCTTCACATGATATACACGTAAGATGTCTTTTTCAAGTGTACAAAATACATACCTGTTGAATTGTTGGTTGGTACATCTCTTTCCATATTTAATGCCACAACAAAAATAAGGTTTTTTCTTTAGATATTCGTTTTTAGGAATCTTTTTAGATATAATGAAAATATCAGTTGGGATTTTTTTTTTTTTTTGTTTAGTTTAAGGCACGTTGATATATTCATGAAAATTAACCATAGATTTTTTTTAGAGGAACAGTGCACTTTTTAAAACATATTTTTTTATTAGTTAAAATTTATGTAGTCCCACCAAAACATGTGAGAAATTTAAATGAGAAATCTTTCAAAAATATATCATTAAAATGAATGTTCTACACATTAAAGTTTTTTTTTTGACAAATACACATATTAAAGTTATTTCAATTATAAATTAGTTTAAAATTTATGTAGTCCCACCAAAACATGTGTAGAACAATTTAAATGAGAAATTTTTCAAAAATATAAATAAAGGGAACTGATTTCAACTTATATAAAAATATGTTAAGTTAAAAACCAATTAACTCACAAGATTCCTTTAATATGTTTTTCAAAAGTGTATTTCAAGTTTATTCAAACCATTTTTTATTTTTGCATATATAGCTTTAATTTATTTATTTTTACTTTAATTTAGCTTTCATTATATTGATAACATATAGTAAAAAGGAATAATCGAATTATTATATTCATATATTAAGATACAAAAAAGGAATATTACAAAATTAAAACCAAACTTAAAATAGATATAATTTAGTAAAAAAAAAAATTATAATAAGTCAATTTTCAATATGCAAACCTATATAGGGACTGAAAATGAAAGAGGTGCCAGTAATGCTGGAAGAAAAATAATAATGGAATCTAATGGAACGTGTACAGAAGTATCAATCTATTAAAATATAAATTGGTCTTTTTGAAAAAGAATAAATATTGTACAGGTCTAACAAGAGTATCAATACTTGACTTCTGTTCAAAGGGATCCCTTGAGGATTCACATTATTAATTAATCATATGCTTTCCCTCAACAAAAAAAATTAATCATATGCTCTTAGAAAATATCCGTCCATGAAACTGAAAGCGTTGAGTAACTTTTATTGCCAGTGGTTATGATGTGACTAGTTAACTTAGTACTATATCACATTGATTTCACATTATTGTTAGTTTTATCAACTAATTATCTATGAGATCAAGGTTATATTAGGGCAAAATTTGTGATGTCTAAACAAGGATAGGGTTCGTTATCAACATAAACAAAAAATACCGAACATGACATAGATATAACTTAAATAAGGATTGAGTTCGAGTTACCTTTTAGTTTCTTTATCCCGTCTCAATTTAATTTTAGGACAACTGTTTTTTTGTTTTAATATTATTTTACATGTTCTCTCAAACTCTCTCTCTCTCACACATGAATCTTTTACTTTTATAATACTCACTTTCTATTTTAAACTTCAACCAAAGATTCACTTCACATGCCGCTGCTCATTGCCTTCTTTGACTTAATTTCATGCCATCGTTTCTCCAACTTAGTCTCACATTGTCGCAAACTGTTGACAATTGTGCTCTTTAATTGATGCACCATTTATTTTGGTCATAAAGGATACAAAATATTAATTAATTTGTAACATAATATTCATATCACTTTTGATTTGTTTATAAGAGTGTGCTACTTTTGATGATGGTGTTGTTTCTTATGGTTCAAAAAAATTTGTTGATTAAATTATTAAAAAAAAACATGTATGTTGACTTGTCTTGAAATAAACCTGGTCTTGTCTTCGTATTGTCCCGTTATTATTGGACCCGAAGCTCATCTGGTTTAATTGGGTTCATGGACAGATTTGAGTCTAAAAATTGACATGATTTAATGTGAGGAATGGGTTTGGGTCACATGCAACCCAACCTTACATGTCTTTTGTACTAGTCAGTAGCAATTCAATCTCTAAAAGACCTCAATTTCATATACAATTATCTTATATTGTGCAAGTATTAATGTAGAATCAACATGGTGAGGACGCAAATTTATTTAACATTTCACATTGTTGTCGTTGTTGTTGTCGAACTTGAAAGTTAATTATTATATTGACTAATAACTTTCAATCGTGATTCCCTTTTCTTCGACTCAAGAATTTTTTTTATCGCTCTACTATTAGTTTCTTACTACTCCAAAGTGTGCTAGATACAATGTTAGAGTTATTAATGAGACACTAAACTAAGAAATGGATAAAATGTAAAAGAAAGCAAAACAATAAATGGATAAATTGCGCAAAAAGATTTTTGGTTGATTATGTATGTTGAACAAATTTACAATCACAATACTTATATACAAACATTAGTCTCTTGCTGGTCAAAATGACGTGACCGGTAAAATTTAGCCTTGCTTTGCTTGGCTAATCTCGTTGGTAATGCGTGAACTATTCCATTGCTAAGGATATGTGTGCCCTACATATGGCTTGGTCTTCCTTCTTTTGTGGTATTTTTGGTTTTCTTTATCTAAGAACATGATTTTGTGTTCATAGATACTTCGGTCACTGATACTACAAACATGATTGACAAATATAATGTTTAAACGATCAATTTTCATAAAGTTTTGATTTATTATCACCCAATGATCTTTATGGATCTTGTTAAACTTGAAGAAAAAAAAAATCAACTTACTGCATTCGACTCGTTTTATATTCACTTGACCTTCAATCGACTAATGGAAACTCGCCTAATCCTAAAATCAATGTTTTATATATAAAAAAAACATAAATTTAATGACTAATATGCTTATTTTCTTAATAAAACAACCTACATTTTTTAGGTAACTTAGATCTAGAAAAGCTTCTCTTACAAGAAAACAAAACTATAAAAGGTGTGTGGGGTTTACATGTGCCAAATGGCAGAAAAGGGTTTGGACATTTATATTTAAAAAATTAAATAACACAAACATAATAGTATTAAGGGTCCCATACACATATAAGTATATAGTGATGATAATAATTTTTTTTAAAGCAATCTATCAATTAATATTTTGTTAAAATTTTATTAATCTATATATAACTATTTTGTATTAGTAAATAAATTAAAAATAAGACTGATTTGCATTTTTGTTAAACATGTGAATCATATTTTGTCCTCTATAGCTTGTCTCATGTGTATGTAGCTTGGACATCAAGTATATAGCACCATTGAGGCATTGACACAATTCAGATTCACTCCAATCTGCAAGGGAGGAGAACGACCTTTCTTGGTTTGCATTCAACTAGTGATAGTGAGTTGTGATATGCTATGCTTGGTGTGGTGGTCTCCACTTTGTACATTTGTACATACTTGTTTGCTTAAATTAAGACCATAGGGTAAAATCAAATTAAAAATTGAAAGAAAATAAAGTATACTACGCGTGCTTTCTTTGTCTTGTTTCTAAACCTGACATGTGAAGGGTATATATTAACATTCCTTGCTTTGCTTCTCTGCGACAGCTGTTTTATTTTGGATCTATAGAGTTTAATTCAACTGTAGTCCAGTTCAAAAGTACCGTATAAAGTCAGCTTTGAATTATAGTTCATCCGGTCACAAATATAAACATTTCTGGATAAGGTTACTTTACTTATTAACTTTGCATTTCATTGTCATAAAGATCAATGACTCAAGATTAAATATAAAGTAGTCATTAAATGTGCACTTTCTTTGTTTGTCATTGTCTCAACGAATTGTTGTTCATTTTTTAAGAACTAGGTCATCTTCTTCAATGAAGATGTCGAAAGCATATAGAATAAACAAACAGAAAACATTAAAATGATCATTAAGGTTCTTGACTGTGCATACTTACTATCAGTTAGGTCTCTGTTAGTAAACATTGTCACTAAGGTCCCCGACTAGCCATGAGTATCAATGTTGAAGAGAATGTTGATGAGAATGATTTTCCTAACGACAATGACAATTACGATTCTGAAGAACTAAGGAGCCTTATTAGTACCGATGATGAAGGTGATAGAAATGGATGACAAGTTTCCCCTCAATTTAATTTGATTTTGGTTGTTTAATGGAAGATTTGATTTTGAACAAAATATGGAATTAGATGAGATTTAGGGATTTGGGGTTTAAGGATTTGAGATTCAATTTGGGGATATTGATTTTCGGTTAAGGGACCAAAGTGACCATTTTCTTCTTTCACTTTAGTTCTTGTGACACCTCATGCACCTTCAGCACAAAGTGTTTGCCACCTCATCAGTTAACAGAAATTTTTAACGTTAGGGACTAAACTAATAACGGAAGTGCACATTCAGGGTACTTTGTATTTAATCTTGAGTCAAAGACCTTTGTGATAGCGAGATGCAGAGTCAGAGGCTAAAACGACCATTTACTCTATAAACATACGTGAAGTCAACAAAAGTGAATGTATTTAATTTAAATTTTAGATTAAATATATTAATTTTTGTTGATTCAACTTATGTTTATATTTGAAATCGGAAGTACTCCATAGACTTATCTCCTACCACCACCGGTCTTTAACAACTTTAAATCCTAATTATGAAAGTTTTGAAGTCATGAAATCAACTAAAACTTTAAGAGCACCACAAAAATGAACTTAACATCATACTTTAACCTAAAACTTTAAGTTTATGAGTTAATTCACTTAGAAAGTGTTGAATCTCCATTTTTCTAAGCAACGTGAGACTTAATCACTACACAACATGTATTTATTCAATATTATCAATGTTCGAATTAACAGATCCAGAGAAAAATACTTACTTGAGCTAGGGCGTAACTCCATAAAAAATAATTTGGCACAAACACAAATAAAAATATTTAAATGATGTCACTAAATTATTTCCCTATTAATTTTTTCATTTTTGTCTATCCAAACCTTTTTTATTCATAGTTGTGTCGATGTAAAATTTGCTCCTTAAACAAAATTTTGATAAACTAGAAGAGACATTGAAGCTTAAATGGAGGAAAAAGGATGCGAGAGAAAATAAATCGAAAAAGAAATTGAAATATTAATAAATATATAAAAGTTAGAAGATGTTTATCAATTTATTTTTATAACGTCTATCTAGTTATAAGCGAATGAAACTCTAATAATTTGAAGTTAGTCGATAAGACGAGTCAATAAAATATATTAAAAAAATGCTGGTTTGATTTCATTTGTCAAGTCATTCTTCTATAGTCATAAACATAAATGAATAATGTTTGATCACACATGAATAAAATACTAAATCATTTTATTGTCAACTTTTTAAAATTATTAAAAATAATCTTTTAATATGTGTGCGCGTAAACACTACTCATTTATGTTTGTGACCATAGTAGAATTTCTCTCATTTGCCTAACCCAAACTCCATATCATCAAACCTCATTATCTTAGAACACCAGTGTTAAAATCCATATGTATTATATAATTCAGCGGTCTAAAAACTCTGCTTTTATTAATGATGCATCACACACATGACTAGTTTATATGGCAGCTATAACTGAATTGTGAGAACATGTGAGACTCTGATGAGAAATCACAAAATGCTGAAACGTCACAACCTTATAACTGGCTTGCATGAGGGTTGGTCTCGGTCTGTCCATTTTGCTTGTGTTATTTCGCTTTCACAATGCTTTTATTAGCTTTGTGTTTCACCTTTTATGTGAAAATGTTTGGAATCGAGCAACAACAGAGTTTACTGCAAATGTCAAAGTTTATATATATAGTTTCAAAGATTTAATTTATATACATTGTGAGTATATAATATTCTTTTATGCATGTATCTAATTAATGTTTACCACATTATTATTTTTTTCTTAGTAGTTAAGGGTGGCAAAAATATCCATGCCCACGCGTAAATCTGTCACGGGCATGGGACGAGTAGCTAAACGGTTATCCATGAGTATAATAAATGGCTATTTGATTATCCATTATTTTATGAATATGAACATAGATTTGATGATACCCGTGCCCACATGTATCATATCCGATAATAAATTAAGCAAATTACTAAAATATCTTTGTTTATATGTATATATAAGAGCTTGAGGTTTCAAAAAACCTTAGTTTAGTTTATTGTACGACCGTAAGACAATAGATATGAACATAGATTTGATGATACCCGTGCCCACGAGTACCATATCCGATAATATATTAAGTAAATTACTAAAATATCTTTGTTTATATGTATATATAAGAGCTTGAGGTTTCAAAAAACCTTAGTTTAGTTTATTGTACGACTGTAAGGCAAGGCAGAACGAAAACTTTTCTCTTATGTCACAACTTTCTCTTCCTCTTCCCTTTTTTTTTTGAAGAATCTTCCTCTTCCCTTTTAGTGCACCCATGTTTTCTTCTTCTCATTCTATTTTTTTTCTTCTTAGCATGATTATTTTATTTTTATTTTTATTTTAGATTTTAGAGCTTTCTAATTTTAAATTAATACATGAATATTTCAATTTGTTTCTAATTTCTATGTGACAAATGATTTAATCTTCTTGTGTGAAATTGAGTTCATAATTTCTTTGCTCAATAATTTCTTTATGTGTCTTGGTTACTTTTCTTTTATGTCATGTATTGTGTTCTTTCGTAAATTGAAACGCACGATGTAAGAATCATGAATTTGTATGGATTATGTATGATTTATGAAATTTGAATGGATTATGTATGGATGTTTAAAAGTTGAAGTTTTTCGGTAATTAAGAAAAAGTTATTCTTTTTATCAATAAATAAATAAATTCAAAAATCCATGGGTACCCATGGATACCTCAATACGCGCAGGTTACCTGTATAGCGGATACCCATGCAAGTACGAGCCAGGAACGGGTATGATATTTATCCAATGGGGACGGGATGAGTATCATACTATCTATATGCATGGATATCCATTGACATCCCCATTAGTATCACGAAATAATTCATGTTAAGGTGAATAAATGAAGTGTTCAGAGTTCGAAATTCGGCCCTTGCATATATAAGACAGTGTCACTATCAACTGATCTATGCTCAAGGAGATTGTTTACCACATTTTTAATGAGTATGATAATTTAAATATTTTTAATTCATTAAACAATGTGCCAACACATATTAAATGTACGTGTAAAACTCTTTTATATTTGTGTATATAAATTAAAATTTAAGAAATATAACAATGTTAAATTTTTATGGAGAGAACTTTGTCATTAACTACAACCTTAGCTGGCTTAAGAGGTTATTCTCTTTCTTTTTTTTTTTTTTTTTCCGGTTACAAGAGGTTATTCTCTACGGTTACACATAGATGATATTTGATAAAAAAAAAAAAATTAAACCTGTAATTTGTGAGATAGGACCACCAAATTAATAGTGTACTAGTGCTAACCAATAGACACTGTTTCTCTCCTCTGGGATAAAAGCTTTAACGAAACATGATAAAAAGGAACAGAGAGACGATGATGACCACAATATGTGAGAATTATGAAAATCAGTTTTTTTTTTTAAAGAATTATGGAAATCAGCTTTTTAATGTGGGGTTCATCAACTTGAAGTTAACACATATAATATGTGAGAAGAATATGAGAAATATGCACTGTTCGGTGTTCAGTGTATTTATACGATAAACAATCTTTTTATTTAAATTTTTATTATCAACAAATACTTTAAATTTTTTATTTAAAATGCCAAAGATGTTAATCACAATTCTCAACAAAGCTTATTGCAAATATGATATGAAGTGTCATGTTGGTCATAATATGTTTTTTCCTTACGAAACCTGATAAAAATCTAAACAAGAGAAGGAAACAAAACATCATGAAATACCGTGTGCAAGGGAAAGAGAAATTTAATAATGTGAGATTAATGGTGCCACATGGGACGAATAATCCAAATTAGTATAGCATGAAATGAAATGAAATGTACGAGATATAAGTTAACTAATAAGAAATGGATAATTAAAAGAGTAAATTACACTCACTATTAGTCATACACCACTTTTCTATTAATTACCCTAAGTTACTATTAATTTCATTAAATAACTTTTCATACCCAAAAGTACTTCTAGTATGCCGACCTATGCGCCGCACGGGTCTTATGAGCTTTATGATTATATTTTGCATTGCATGATAACTAAATTCATTGTGGACGTAATGTAATTGTCTAATTTACCTCCACCAAATACGACTACTTTACCTCCAAATGGAATTGTCTAATTTTTTTTGTCCACGTCCTTCATTATGCCCCGAAAGCTTCTATCAATGGCTTCGAAGCAAAACTTATGCATCATCGGTGCTTCGTTCCATATTATGAGCTTTGCTCTCAATGATCAATCGAGCCATGGGGGTTTTTGGTTTAACACTACATGTGGAACACTCGTCGATCAACAAGGGGATGCCAAACCGTGAATGCACTGTCCTTCCACCTGGTATTAGCAACGCAGCTATGCCACTCGAAGCGACCGTTAGTACTATCTCACCCCGAGACCTTATCGCTGCTGAGATTGCTCTTCATTGTTGCAGACATAAGTACTAATATGACAGGGAGTACTTTGTGAAATTAAAACATAATAATCGATGAAATCTATCTACAACATCTATATAGTAAGCTGAGTTATCCAACGTGGCATTCCAAATAACATATATAGAAGTCAGCTGACCTAAAACCATAAGTGTTGCAAACAATCTTCGCATGAAAGATCTGGAACCCCAACGACTTGCCTCATTTATTGCGTCTATGTACTCCTTATCGTCTTCAAGCAAATGCTTCCTTAAAAGTGTCGTATTTTGTATTGTCAACTGTTTTGATGTCATCAAACGACGTTGGACCCATAACATAATTTAACAATGTTTTGAGATAAAATCTCTCACTTGACCCCAAAGGTGCGAAGTGAACTCTTCCTATAGAAAACCCTCGTTGCCTTGGAGTCCACCTATTTTGATCATCTTTCCATGTGAATTTAGTTGGGAACTAATTATAGGTCAAAGACCTCGCTTCTAGATACATTTTGTTGGCCTCCATCCAAGCCAGAAATTTGGTTTTATGAATTTTTGACTTGTTTAGCACATCTTCAAGTCGTTCGTGGTCCTCGTATAAAACTGATTGCTCGTTTTCGAGATGATAATTTAACCTCTCTACCGAAGGTTCCCTGTAGTGAATATCAAATGCAAAAATTCTCCAAGTGGCTTCACATGTAGACAAATACCGACAATCATAATACATTTTTATCTCGTCCAAGCAATCAGAGCCGTTAATCCCACGTTTTCCCTTATAGAAATTCACAATCACACGATCATGTCCTTTGTTAACGTATTTAAATAGATACTTTATCGAGCGTGTTTGGTTGCACCATTCAACGTTAATATGTGCATTATATTTCAAAAGCAACTCTCTATTGTATGGTACAACATACCGATTATCCACAAAGTACTCCCATATGGTAATCGTTACTCCATTGTCCCTTCTCCTGTACACCGAATATCCTTCTTGGTCAATCACTTTATTGTCGACAAAACTTTTTCGAAAAATGTTTGGTGCATTTGTGATTATCCATGCATGGAGAACTTGTATTTTGGTGACCGCATGGAGAACTTGTATTTTGGTGACCACATGGATCGTGAATCATCAATGACGTAACAATTTTGAATAAGTGAGGATCAATGTCCTTATCTGGAATTTTAGCCGAGATTATCTTGTCGATATGCTTAGGTTGTCTTGGCCTAGATTGCGGCTTCAGGAACACCAATATGTGGGCATGAGGTAGCCCACGCTTCTGAAACTCAATTGTATATATAACTGTGAATGAAGAAAAATAGACAACATTAGACAACAAATATTTTCCAAAATTCGATTTTACACGTATTTCTATAATCAACATACTACCACATACATGCTCTTACTTCACCAAAGACTTCCCCTTTCTTTATCTCTTTTAAAAGATGATCTAGTTTGAGCTTGAATATACGGCATGATAGATCGGATCTATCTTCCGGTCTAAGATTGTGCATATTTAGAAAATCAACTACTTCTGGCCACTTGTGGTTGCATGTAAAGGTTATGAACACATCTAGATAGCCAATCCAACCACAAATCGCCATAGCATCTTGATAGTTTTGGATCATATACCGCGGTCCTCCAACAAAAGTTGATGGCAACACAATCTCCTCCCTGTTGATGCTGGATCAGTCTCGCCTCTTAAAATCACCTCTGTCAACCCATTGTACATATCAACCCTTATAGTTAATCATATTTTCAATGTATTCTATACTTCTTCCACGAAACATCAATAGTTTCCTTCATTTCTCATTCTAAAGAAATCTTAACTAATAAACTGATTCACTAAATTTAAGGAATTACGTAGAAACATGCATGCATCTTAAATTTGAATTGGCTGAGAAATAGGGAAAAGGTTGTTTTAATTTTATTATTTTATTTTTAAATTATTATATAAAAAATTAAATTTTAATTTATTCTTAACCGTCAATATCCATTATTTAAGGGAGTATATATATATTTTTTCTATATTTTTTATTTAAAATCCACGCATGCTAAAAAAAAAACTATAAATCCAACTATTCCTTCATGAGAAAGTCATTCATTGCCCCTCTCTCTCTTTACCATTGAAGGTAATGTCTTCTCACTAGTTCTCTCTTTATTATTTTGTTTCGTTTTGTCTTCTCTTCTTTTTTCCACTTTTCTTTTCTTAACCGGTGAACATGTTTAATAAACCATTTTATATACTATGTTATGTATTTGTGTAATGATGATGATGAGTTGTTTTCTGGATTATTAGGTGATATTGGAGCTAAAGAAAGTACCTGTCAAGAGATTTAAGAAAGCTTTGAGGTAAGTAAAAAGAATTATCACTAATAAGTTTGAAAGATGATGGCACGTGTTTATTTAATTTTGTGTTTATTTGATTGATGACCAAACAAGAAGGCATGAGTCATCCACCAAAATATAGCGATATAACGTGATTGCCATGACTTGGATTACTCAAAATTTCATTAACAAACCAATAGGATGAAGTATGTAGGGGAGAAATATGGGTTAGTGTATTAAGGAGGAATATGCGCTCTATTTCCAATAGAGAAAGAATTAGGGGTTTCTCCTAAAAAAAAGCAGCACGGTTGTGTTTTCTCTTTTAACTAGAACTAGAATATAGCAACTGAATTAGGGATAGATTGTCTCAAAATAAAAGGATCTAGAATATAGCAACTGAATTAAGAATAGATTGTCACAAAAAAAAAGGATCTAGAATATAGCAACTGAATTAAGAATAGATTGTCACAAAAAAAGGGATAGAATGTCAATCCACAAATAGAAATATGGATGTAGATTAAGTAGAAAAGGTCATGTAGGATAAGGATTTAGAAAAATAGTAAGTAAGTATTTATTAAGAAAAAATAATTTTTAAAATAATTTGAGAAATAATTGGCCCAATAATTTATAATGTACGATTTCTATCTTTGGTATCGTGTCCGTTAGCATAAGTAATTTTTTAAGGGGAAGTTAATTTGTTTTTTTAGGGAAGTTTTATTTGATGTGTGTTGATTTGTTAGTAAAATATATGTCAATGGGCATAAACTTGAAATTTAAGGTAGAAGCGGCTCTTATTACTACAAACGTGAAAAAGCTCTCAAATATATGATGAACTCATTTGCCCTTCAAAAAAACAGGATGAACTCATGTGTGCATACCAAACTTTAAAATTGAATTTAGAAGGCACACTACAAAATTGCTAAAATATTTCTAAATACAGATAATAGTGAATATATTGAGATGACAAAATTTAAATATTTGTTTTTTTTGAACAAGCAAAAATGAAAAAATTTATTCTTTTTTGGTACAATATTAAATTTTAAATTGTGTATAACAATCATTTTAGTTTAACTTTAATATATTTTAGGAGAGAATTTCAAATTTTGGTTAAATATTATTTTTTTGAGGGAAAATTTTGGTTAAATATTGAAATACCGAAATTTGAAATATGTTGCAAATAAAAAAAAAATGAGGTAACAATAAAAATACAACAAAATTTCACTTCATCAAAAGGTTTATACTTATCTATTTGTTAAAAATTTAAATTAGGACATGCTTTATGTATCGCTTTCATTTTTTGAATTGGATATTCATATTCTTTATTTAAAAGTTAGGATGCATTTTTATCATCTTCACAAATCCTCAAGTGCACTAAAAGTTTTCTATTTGGTTCTGATCTCACAGGTCTTCAGCTTCATTCTTTGTTGTAATGGCGGCAAAAGTCATCCCTGAACAAGTTGCTTTTTTAGTTGACAAATACCTCTTGGACCATAACTTCTCATCTACTCGTTTCACATTCAGAAACGAAGCTTCTCGCCTCTTCGCCCATTCTCCCATTCAAGAGGTATATTTCTACATCTAGTCTTCAATGAATCAATTTCAATCTCAAAGTTAGGCTCTTTAGATGCAAATGCCTCCTTTTGTTTTTGCACACATTGTCTTAGAGTTTGTATTTTTATAGTCACTTAATATACCATCTATTTCCAACCATATGCACAAGGGTCTAGGCTTTGACAATGTGAGTTTAGGGTTTTCTTAATTATTGGCTTATTGTTTTAATTTTTTTTATTCAGGCACCTAAGAATTTGATGACATTGAATAAGATCTTGGATGAGTATATCAGTTTGAAAAATCATAAGGTGATGATGGATCAAGAAATGTTTATCATAGAACAAGAGAAAAATAGGAATATGATGTTATTACAAGGGATGCATAATGTTACGGCGGCTTACATTGCTGGTGGAAACTGTCCTCCATCTGCTGCAAAATCTGCTCTCGGGTTTGTTCCGCAAACAAGAATTAATAATAAATCCTATCCAGGTACATCCTATATCGATAGTTCATTCTATTTCATGTTCCAGTACATATGCAGTTCCTATGCTTGTCAAATTTTAAACTAAAGTTTTTCTAGGAGAACTTAGAGAACTATTTGATGTTCTAATCAACAAAAAAACCTCATGTGAATACCCAAACGATCATCACTTCATACAATTACTAACTACTTTCTCGTTTAATTATCTACAGCATGCTTAAATCGTTTAACCTTCACTACAATGGAGGATAAAAACATCCCTCAACAGGTTGCATTCATCGTTGACAAATACCTGTTGGACAACAATTTTTCATCAACTCGTTCCACTTTCAGAGACGAAGCTTCTTCTCTCATTCCTAAGGTATTTTTCTGCCCCTTTTGTGTTAACTTTGTTTTGTTCAGGATTTATGCACATTAAGTCTAGTTTTTCTTTATTAATGTATTTTATTTTGTTTTTCTCTTTCTTATTCAGGAGCAAAAGAGTTTGGTAACATTGGATGAGATGTTGGATGAGTATATTAGCTTGAAAGAGCATAAGATTATGATGGATCAAGAAAAGTTTATGTTAGCACAAGAGAAAAATCAAGTTCAGAATTTACTTCAAGGTCTGCATGATGTCATGACTACTTACAATGCCAGTGGAAACCTTCCTTCAACTTCTGCAAAATTTGCTCTCCCACTCGTTCCTCAATCGGTCGTTAGTAACAAATCTCAGCCAGGTACAATCCTTCATCCACAATCTAGTTTTATATATATATATTTTTATATATGCAGTTCCTATGCTTGAATGAAATTTCTCTAAGAGAATGCAATGGGTTATTTGATGTAGTAATTTACCATTCTTGTTATTGATGTTTTTTGCATTGTTTATTTATTAGGTGTTCCTACTTCTGTGCCACACATATCAAATACACGGTCACAACCTCTTTGGAGCAATTCAAATGCTAATGGTAGGGACATTTCGACATTCATGGTGAATGTATCTGAAAGAAAGAGAAAGGAGACCTCAGCTATGGATGCTCCTTCATCAGCAAAAAGATGTTGTAGCACATCTCCATGGGATGGTCATATCTTACTACAACAATTTGATGATATTGCTTTCAATAATCCTACGACATATTAGAATACTAATCCTTGTAACAAAAAGTTAGTTAAATTTGTTTCAAAATTGGTTAGTTAGTTAGATAGCTTGTTCTACAAGCAAGTGATATTTTGCCTATAAAAAGGCTTTATATTGTAAAACTTCAAGTCTTAATGAGATTACACAATTCATAGCAACTATTCTATTCTTCTTTTTTCATATATTTTGTTCTATTCTTTCTATTTCTCAATCTTGTCTTTTAAGTTTAATTATTAAAGTCAATTCCGTTATGACTTGTGACATTCTATATTGTTTAAGGGTTTGAAAACTAAAAAGTTTTTTGTCCCACAAATTAAGAAAATTTTGTGACATAAATTGTTAAGTTTACTCGAGGATATTGAGTTTGGGAAGAGATATGGTAATATAACAAATTTGAATGATGAATTAGTTATAAACTAATTCGTATAGTTACTATTATTACAGTATAGTATATTTGGATCCTCACGAGGACATTATTGTTCTTCCTTTCAATCAAGTTATGAAATTAATTCATATAGATCAAACTCAACACCCTCAAGAATTAGGGCTTTTAGTGTCGTAAAGAATTGACAGAAAAGAGAAATTCTATTTAGGGTAATTGAAAGACTCTATTAGGACAATCATGAAATTAGTTTGCTTATTATAATTTTGGATTTGCATAAGATTGATGTCAATTCAATGCATCTTAATGATGACATTGATGATACAATATGGTGCAACCTGAGAAAACTTTGTGTCAAATGATACAAAGTAGATGGTTTACAAAATCATGAAATTCACTTATTAGTTAAGAAATCTGTCTCTTTAGTGTTACCATGAATTCTCATAAAGTAATTGCCTCATTTGGTTTTGAGATAATATTATGGAGAATTGTGGATTTAGCAATTTCAATGGGAGTAAGTTTATATTCCTAGTTTAATATGTCAATTTTATTTTATTTAGTCAACGATGATATATGTTTGTTATGTGAAACCAAAGAAATCTCTAACAAAAGTTAGTGATGAAAGATCTTGGGGACACCTCTTTTGTATTAGGCATTTCAATACTTAGAGATTCTTCTCAAGGTATTATTTGGATATCACAAAAGAGTTATATCAAGTTGAAAATAAAATGACATAATTTTTGGATGAGCTCAATCATCGAGAGAGACTTTTCAATCTCAAATATTTTCCATTAGAAAATTTATGAATTTAGAAATTAAGTATTTTACTTTGCTTTGGCGATAGAAATTTTATGGATATTCTTATTTATATGCATTTGAAAATAGCATATATAATCAAATTGTTTGAAAGATACTTAAGCAATTCTAAAACTTGAATTGTTTATAAGGCAACCATGAGGATTTTTTAAAGAAAACAAGAGAGATTATGCTCACATAAGAGATATGCCAATTTGAAGATCATTTATGTGTCAAACTCTGACTTTTGGATGTAAGTAGATAATATACATCCTAACTCAGGAAATGATTGTAAGTATTTATCTTACTTGGTTGCATATTGTTAAAGGTATTGAAAGACCACTCAAGTTATATAGTGACATAATTCAGTCATATAGTTGTTCAACAACTTTTATATAGTTTATTGCCTTATAGATTATTGTTGTTCAATGATAGAACATGTAGAGACAAACTTAATGCTAGTTGACTCACTAATCAAAGACTTGACGCATAAGGTCTTTCATATGATTGTTGTCATTAAGAATGCTTGGATCAGTGGGAGTCTCTTTTGTTTTATGTTATATATTTTTGTTTTGGTATTGATACAAACTTTATGTTATGATTTTCTGCAGAAATAATGTTCATGACGTTATTTTGTTATAACCATTTCTCTATCATTTTGTGCAAATATTGAATTTTCAAATTTCGATTTGATCTCACTAAAGTTTTTAGTTGGACCAGTTGAAAATTGACAAGATTTAGAGATCACATTATATGTCATCAAGTGCATTGATATGGTGGTCGTCAGAGTTCCATGTCAGTGATGACAGCCGTGGTGATCCCATCATTAATGTATGAGGTGGACCAAATTGTAAAGGAGAAATATAAGGATAAATAGCATCCAGATGAGGTGGAACAGAACAATGGAAAACCCTAATAGTCGTCCAATATAAAACACAGGCTATGGTCCCCAATACACCGTACACGTCAAACTCTCTTTTCTCCCCACATGAAGAGAACTTGAGACTAATGTTGTTAAAATCGGACTAGACTGGCAGGTTTGACCGATTCAACCAGGAATCGAACCAAGCTCCAGTCCGGACAGTCATACAAAACCGGAAGGCTGCAAAACCGGTCAAAAATGAACTTCACCTAGGACATGTGGATTTTGAACTTGATTCAAAGAAGGTGGTTGATAGTTTTAAGTCAAATAACTATGATCACACAAAATTTGGATCTATCTTGAAAGATTGTAAATCTCTAGTTAGTCGTTTTTATGAAAACTCTAGTGTTAAGTTTGTGCGCAGACAAGCAAATGAGGTTGCCCACCAATTAGCAAAGGCGGCCACATTGTCGACTAGTTTTCACATATTGATTGAACCACATTTTTGTATTGAACACATTTTAAGTAATGAAATGCTATAAGTTTTCTTTGTTTTAAAAAAAAAAGAATGATTAAACTTTTTTTAAGACAGAATAATGACAATTAAAAAAAGAGAACTATTTTTTTACTCAATGAGAATTTTTTTTTGGAGAGATGTGAGAACATTATTTTTTTTGACAAGACATAATAAGAACTTAAATTTATAAAATATTAATTTGAATATGCAAGGATATATAAAGTAATAAAACATAAGAAAGTATTGAATAACAGATGGCTAAATTAAAGAGAGAAGGGAGAGAGATATGAGAAAAAGAAATGGTAGATTAAAAAATTAATAAAAGAAACTAGATTTTTTTCCCTTTAAAAATGATGATAAAATATATACTTTAATTAAATAAAATATAAGTTTTATAAGGGAGGAATTATTATCCTTTAAAAAGAGGGAGGAAATCAAAGTGCATATATAGAATGAAGACAAGTGGCACAAAAGGACTTTTATAATCAGTAAAGTAATTAGATTTTGGGCATTGTTAACGAGTATCATCGGGACACTTTTTAATCATTCTAAAATAAACAATTATTTTTTATAAAGTCAAATGTTTCGATTTTCAATGCTTCCGTTATATGTGTTTTTTTCTTCAAAAATACTTACTACTTATGATTCTTAAAGAGTGCTCCGGGAGCACTTGTTAACATATAATTAAGGTTATATTAAAAAAAAAATCAATTTTGAATATTAAATTAATCATACACAATTGATTCTCGCTAATTTTCAATGTATTAACTATGACTTTTGAAATCATGCATGTCGATTATCAAGAACATCATCAACTACAAGCATTTTTTTGAAGGGATCATCAACTAAAAGCATGACACCAACTATATATCATGAAAAAAATTCATTCTTCCTTATTCTTTTTTTTTTCTTTCAAATATTCTTCCTTATACTTCATGTATTAAATATGATTGTCAGAGCCATTTATGTCATGTGACAATCAATATTATATGTTGAAAATATAGCTTGTCACAAAAAAAAATGTTGAAAATATAAAGTGGTTGTAAATTCTAAATCCTATTATAATTATGTATTATTGGAAAAAATATGGTCTTTGACATTCCCATCTATTCATTTTTGGAAAGGATTCCCATCTATTCATATTTTAACAAATTTAATAGACAATTCATTCATTTTTAAATATTAAATTGATAGAGGCAATTTTAGATGATTATTTGATTAAATTATTTTCTTTAATTAATTTCATTATTTTCATTCTAAACACGTATTCTTGATAAGTTTTCAACTTTGATAACTAGGATTTATTATTTATTTTATATTTTAAGTGGTTTTTGTAAAACTCGGTATCTTGTCCAAAGATCGACCCATTTGAATCCATATTTTAGGTAGATATTAATAATTTATTTAACAAGTTACGTGTAATATCACCACAAAAAAATTGTGTTATAATATAAACAATCTTTTTTCTTTTTTTACTTTTAAATTATATGCATTTTCAATAAATATTATACATACTAGTGTTCAGACGGACACTCCTTGACCGTGTGTCTACTCTTATTTATGTGCTAACGCGTGTAAATTATAAACAATTTTTTTTTTATAATTTTTTTATTAAAATTATATATATATATATATATATATATATATATATATATATATATATATATATATAATATATATATTTTTTAAAAAAAATAATATATTTTTTAATTTA
>Ga0315915_1000812_pt1 | contig 34854 bp, 13 predicted proteins | sample MpolbnodulesMG_FD_207738 | JGI IMG/M metagenome (GOLD analysis project Ga0315915, IMG submission 207738) | Medicago polymorpha root nodule microbial communities from Los Angeles, California, United States - branched nodules | ecosystem: Host-associated > Plants > Roots > Nodule | place: USA...
ATATTGAAAAAAGAAAGAAAGAAGAGAAAGAGAGGGAGAGAGTGAGGAGGGGGAGAAAGTGATATGGTGTGAGGAATTAGGAAAGTATGGAGGGGTATTTATAGGTGGGAATGATAGTATAGGTTATAAACACCATTAATGTGGTAAAAAAAACGTGTAAAATTTGATAAAAAAAACGTGTGCATTGAATGTTGAAAAACTGACCACACTCAAAAAAACGTTTGCTCTTCAGCTCTGACCACCGGCCAACGTGCGTGAGTTAACTCGCGCACATGCCAGTGGTGCGTGACTTAAGTCACGCAGAGCTTATAACGTGCGTGAGTTAAGACACGCTGCGTGACTTAACTAGCGCAGGGGCATTATTGTCCAGTCAACTGGGTGGGAGCGAAACGTGCAGGGCGAAGAGCAGTAATCTTATTTGAATCAAATTCATTCTATCCATCTTTAATTTCTATAATTCGACAGACTTTTCACAAGGTTTATTAGATTGAGAGGTTGCTGTAGGGATTTAATACGGAGAGGATCCGGATCCATAGCTAAAGTAGTAGTTCAAGTGCCCGCAAATAGTAGTCCAAACTTTTGTAAACTCTGCTCAAGTTATCATTTTACCATCATAAGTGGAAACTGTTGATAACATACGAAGAAAAAAGTATCAAAATGGTACCAATAGTAAAAGGGATAAATATGTTTTTGGTCCCTATAAATATACCAACTTTTCGTTTTAGTCCCTCTAAAATTTTCCTTCAACTTTTAGTCCTCCAAAAATTTTCCATCTTCACTTTTGGTCCCTCTTTTAAAGTAAACTCATATGTAGAATTCATATTTTTGAATAAAATTTCGCAGAAAAATTCATAAAATTATAAGAATCTCACCCAAAAAAGTTTAAAATTTTTTAACAAAACATTAATTTAATATGAATTTTTATATTTTTGATGGTTAAAAATTCATATTAAATTGATGTTTTGTTAAAAAATTCTAATTTTTTTTGGAAAATATTTTTACAATATTCTACACATTTCTACACTATTTCATTAAAAATAACTAAAATTAACTTAAAAATAGGGACCAAAAGTAGTGATTGAAAATTTTATGGGGACTAAAAGTTGAAGGAAAATTTTAGAGGGACTAAAACGAAAAGTTGGTGTATTTATAGGGACCAAAAACATATTTAACCCATAATAAAATATATATTACTAACTTAAAAATAACAATTCGGAATCTGCTCTTTACCCAACAGAAATTGCTCGCTCCCAACTGAAATTGCAAAAATACTCACGCGTGAGTTAATTCACGCTAGTGTTAAATTTGCTAACTCACACAGGAATTAACACATGCGTGATTAACTCACGATGTGTCTGTGCAAAGAACTAGAACAGCCAGAACTTTATTTTTCCTAATTTTCTTCATTCCTTCATACATCCATTCAGTCAATTGCATCTATTTTTTCATCATTCATTCAATCAAGCATTCACTCATAATTAAAATACGAAGCAGTAAAGGAATAAAATAACGCAAAATGTCATAAAAACGCAAAAGCGCGAATGTAAATATATTACATCCATATCCGACAAAAAGTCAAAAAAAAAAAAGGTAACAAGTCATAAAATTAAAAAAAAACCTACTACTCCCATGGACTCCTACTCCTCCTTCGCGGAGCCCGCACCTCCTCCAGCACACTATACTCGGCCGGATGCCCTCCATATTGCCGAGAACCAGTGGATTTGAAAACACATCAGAAACCCCCATTGCACTCTCCACTCTAGCTCTGATGTTGTTGATGATCTGGAATGAGTCGGGAGGATGTCTGCCTCACTGCTGCTCAACAATACCCTCCTCGTAGAAAGGTATGTGAACTGTGTACTCAGGAACAACAGTAGGGCCGATCATACTAAGATGGGATACTTTCTAGAACCATTTCATGTACCCTTTTGAATGCATCCACTACTCGCCCTCCGGGACCGGCTCACCCCTCTATTGATGGGTAAGGACACGAATAGAAAACTCCAAGAAGACTATAACCACCTCCACTGTCTAAAGAGGCCCAATCGTCGCAGGAGGTCTGCGGACGGTCTGAACATAGCTGCATTGCCTCAGAACCCGCTCCGGCAAGTGATGCACCATCCTCGCTTTGTCGGTCATGATCCATTCGGAGTACCAGCATACGTCCTGAGTCGTAGGAGGTCTGGAAACGGTCTGAACATAGTTGTATTGCCTCAGAACCCTCTCTGGCAAGTGATGCACCATCCTGGCTTTGTCGGCCATGATCGATTCGGAGTACCAGCATACGTCCTGAAAAGGAGTCAGGTCTCGTCGGCACTCGTACGGCTTCCAGATTACATGAGCATGCTCCATCTAATCCATCTCGAGTCTATAGTGTCCAGCATCAGAAAATCCCCTGGGATGTTTCCATCTACCCACAAACGGGTCCTCACGATCGTAATCTTCATAAGGCTTCTTCGGAACGAGCTGCCTGATGTGAGCCAAAACCCATCCTTGCAAACACAAAGAGACAAATTTATATCAGCACACAAGAATTATACAAACAACTATACATTTACGATTCACTAAAAAGATAAAAAAGAAAATATTACCACAAGCAAGCTCATGTAACCACCAACAGCGGCAACATCTGAGTCGGAGGTAAGAGAAAACTGCTCATATAGGAAAACAAGTCCCATCCCGCCCCATGACCACTCGCCTAACTCATCCAAATCCTGAAGCACATACAGCCACAACAGATTAACGATTTTGCTGTTCTTGCCGGCAAAAAGGGTGTAGCCAAGCAAGAGCAAGAAAAACGCCTTAACGCAGGTGGTTCTAACAACACTCTTCTCAGCGCGCTCCTCCTCTGTGTCAGGCTCCACCAACTGATTACATCTATTCAACAGCTCCTCATAACGCCTTTTCAGGGTTGTGTAACTGACATGGGCACCACAATGTTTTACCACCTAACCTACCGCATCCTCCTCTGTAAAACATAGCTCATCCTACAACAACTATATGCCCTAGTCATGAGATAACTCATCCTCCTCAATGAGCCTTCTAGTGATTGGGATGTCGAGAAGACACGCCACATCCTCTATTGTGACAGTCATCTCCACAACAGGCATATGGAAGCTGTTGATCTCCTTATACTATCTCTTTGACAAGGCACAAACGAGCCCGTGAGAGATGTTTTCGTACCCAGGTCTTAAGGAGGGGGTAAGAGGGGTAAGAGCAGAATCATTCACCGGGTCCCAGAACCACCCATTTTCTTCTACCAGCAACGGAAATGTCAAGTTTTCAAGCTTAAGTTTCTTCCCGTGCGAGACACATGTAATCTTATGGTCCATTTGAAACTGAAATAAAAAAAAATTAAATAAGTAGCACATATCATTAAACAAGAAATATTCTAAGTAAAAAAAATATTACGTATTCAAACAAACACCGTTAAAAAAATAATAAATAAAATAAACATGAAATATTCTAACATAAACATGAAATAAGTAAAATAATCATTAAAATAAGTAAATTTTAATATTGTAACATAAACATTAAATAAGGAAAATAATTAGTAACATATCATTAAATAAAATAAAGCAATTATACTTTCTTGTTTATCACCCCAAAGCCTGCATGCCACGTGTTTACCGAAGTTTGGTAAAAGCGACAACTCAGAAGGCCCCCCTTGGAAGCCCTCCGGTCTGGCCTCAAACTCCGTACCAGGCTCCCCCTGAGCCTCAGCCTGCTACTGAGGAGGCTGCTGATACCGAGGTTGATACTCCTCTTGCTCATACTGAGACTGATACGCCTCCTGCTGATAATCTTGTTGATACTCCGCATGCGGATGCTGATGATGTTGATACTGATATTGCATCAGTCCACTATCTGGGATGGACCCGTCTGTGACAGTGATCCCCCCGCACAATCAACCCTACCAAGTCTCGTGCCCCCACCTCTCCCTCTACCAGCCATAGGAGGGCGTAGTGCTTCCTTTTCTCTCCGTGCACTACTAGTAGCCGACTCCCTATCTCCACTCATTCTTTCAGGCCTATGAGACATATTTGTACAACATTTCAAAAAGCGAAGGATCAATGATTTTTTTCATACGGACATTGTGTCATTTCTAACAATTCAACAACAACACATAAATTTTAGCAGTGTCATTTCAATCCGTAAAGAACCACATTGCAGTCAAACTAACTATAATCAAAATTAACAAACCAATTTCTAAATAATATCTAAAAAACAATCAATTTTCATTGAGACACTTTATCAAACACCTAGAGTCCATATTTCAATCAACTTAAAAAAAAAACAATTTCAAAACCCTAAAACTACCACATTGCACTCTAAAAACCATCTAAACTATAATTCCTAACTTAATTCATCACTAACAATCCTAAAAACTAACTTGCAAGCCAAATTTTTAAAAACCTAAAAATGTCACATTTCTCAAAAAAATCATAAATTTAAACCAAAAAAAACAATGAAGTAAGATAGTCAACACTTACTTGATATTGTGGGAGAAATTGACTTTGAATGACGCAAGAATGAATAAAATCACACTTGGAGGGGAAAGATCGTATTTGAGAAGTTGGAAATATGAATGGGTGTGTTTATGTTGCTGTGTTATATGACTTAAGTCATGTAGCATGACTTAACTCACGCCGAGTGACTTAAGTCACGCAGGAACATAAGTAGCGTGAGTTAACTCACGCAGGGGCAATAACGTCTTTTCAGTTAGGAGCGAGTAAAAACAGTTGGATAAAGAGCAGAATTAGCGATGTCCCTTTTTAAAAACTATATATCTACATAGACGGTGGTTATTTAAATGCTAAAGATGGTGGTTATATATCATTTAAGTTTGTCAGGTGTTGATCTTTTTTTTTTAACAAAATATGTTGTTCTGTCTTATCATGTTCTATTTAGTATAATGTGTATGTCATATTTTGTGGTAGTGGTATTTACTTTTAAGCAGATCAAATACACATTTTAATATGAAGAGGTTTAGATAGAAATTAAGTTGGCCGATTTCTTCGTAGGAATTAAAATTTGTTTTATTCATCTCAATAATCAAATTGAATTTCACAACTTTTCTCAAAAATTAAAATAGTCTTCACTTCTTTTTCAATTAGTAGAAATTCAACTTGATACTTTAAAGTTTACGGCATTTACACACCAATTGCGCAACATACCATTGAATACGACACAAAATGGCAGGGTCAAAATTCGTTTTTGAAATATTATTTGTTTTTTAGTAATGAAATATAATTTATTATTATGTCTTACTTATTAGAAATGTGGTCCAATTTATGTTTCAGAAAATGAAGAAAGAAATGTGGTCCAATTTGTGTCATTAAAAGTTTAAATTTAAATCAAGATTTTTTTTCATTCATTAGATATTTAACCAAAATGACATCCAAGGGGAAGTATGGCACCAAATTTTCAAAAGAAACATAATGACTAATTAGAATTAAAAAGAAGACTAAAGATTTCTTTAAAGAAAAACAAAAAGACTAAAAAATAAATTGCTTTTCACGATTTTGGATGGAAGGTTCGAGCTAAAGCAAATTCCGAGTTTTCGCGGGAAGAAGTATGGTTTCGGACAGCTCATGATGAACTATTTAATCCTTCTCCATCCGAATCCGTCTCAGTTCCTGGTATTGAAGTGAAAGATGACTCGACCGGGGGAAGAGGCCACTCGGAAAGATATTACCCACATAAGTCTAAGTGGTGGAGGTATCAGCCCTGACATGAAGGCCTGCAATTAGAATAGAATGTTGACTTCTAGTTCCGGCTCTTGATGAGCCTGTGGTCTACCCAAAAGTAGAAGGGAGAAAGGGATCAGAATGAAAGTACGAACCAATATGTAAACAACCACAATGGGTCATGATTTCAGCGAAGAACTGGGATTTCATCCCCGCGATTTTCCCTGGGAAAAGAAATGCTTTAAATAAGCTTTAACCTCAGGATCAATGCAATTTTATTTTATCCCGACTAGAAAGATTCCCCTTCTTATTGAATGTCTATCATGTTGTCGTTTAAAATGATAATGGACTTTGTTATATATAAAAATAAAAATAAAACAAAAAATAAAAACCAGTTTCGTATTTTTTTCAAGTAGTCTAGATTTAGAAATTCATCTTTTTAGATGAATAAGTGGGATGTCTGATGTACGGACATGACCCCTGCATATTTTATGCAGTATCCATACCAGCTGAGTTAAACTTATGATAACTAGTTTCAAACTTTTGAAGTTAAATAATTTTTCGAGATGAAACAAAAACAATTTTTTTTCTCATTTGGATAGGTAAAATGGAACCTATGTTATTTTTAGAAAAGATGGTCTTAGTTATTCGAAGTGTGTGAGAAGATATTTAAAGTTTGATCAAGAATTAAGTTCATTAAGTTGAACTACCACTTGAAAGTCATTCATTTGATTTTTAAAAGTAGCCCTTTGTTAATTAAAACAATGTTTTATTGTATGTTTTGTTCTTTATGTTTATTTTAGTTTTTAAGTTGGTCAATTATGTTTAAAAAATTTCAAGTTAGTTCAAAAGACGTTGGCATGAGTTAGTCTTTTCTAACCGTGGATAATTAAATAATAAAAAATATCACATCAAATTTTAAGGAACGTTTTAATTCAAATTTCATTCAAAAGAACAATCCCCCGAAAAAAATAGACTACCGTTATGGTTCAAAAGTATTTTCCTTTGAAAGACAGTTGAATGTATTTTTGTCAGATTTAAATTCTAGTAGCTTGTTTCTGAAGATTGTGCTTCAAAAGTTAGAATAGGTACATAGTTAAGATATGATCTGTGAAGAATCTCGAATGACGGAGTGTTGAAACACAGAGGAGGACAACAACGAGAGGTAGTAAAAATGGTGCTTACCTTGCACATTCTTGAGTGAAAGAAGTCCTTTTATGCCGGAGAAATGATATTTGTTCAACTATTTTATGACAATTTTTAGACAACTTTCTCTCTCATACTCACATTATATTTTTACTCTCTCTCATCCTTTTTCTCTCTCTATTATTTTTGACCAATAAAAAGAGAGAAAAAGAAGGTTGTCATAAAAGTTGTATCAAATGGTTGTTCAAATATCATTGCTCTATATGCTGAAGTTCTTATATCCCTGAAAGTCCCTCCAAATGTTGTAGGGATTGGACAACCCTTGTTAATTAGTACCATCAATATTACACTTGAACTAGTTAAGAATGAGGGATGCCAAAACACCTCCTTAATGCAAGGAGCATAAGCATGTGAATATGGACAAGGAAAACTTTTAAAATTAAAAAAGAAAAATACTATTTCTAGCGAAGAAACTACCTAGCAAATTTTTTCAGATACAACTCACAATCTTTTATTACACGACTTATTGTTCAACCTCCTTTGTTTTCCGGCACATCTCCTTGAATTGTAACAAACAATGTATTGTGATTGGCAACTCCTGATTCTCGAATATTTCGTGATGCTATCTTTCGGGAAATATAGCACCGCTCATAAAAAAAACTCATGTGTTAGAGTACGGGTGCACATTTGTAAGGTTCCCAGAAGGGATGACAATGGGTACCCAATAGGCAGAGTATTATAGTACCCATCCCCATACCGGTGCTTGTAAAAAATGCACGTACCCGAGCTCGTACCCTCGTGAACAACAACTTTAGTGTCTTTCCTCATACCCTATGGGCACTTAAGTGCCCATACCAGCATCCATTACCCGCACTTTAGCCATGAAAAGATAATAAAAAATACCACAATTGAAATAAAATTATGATCCGATTTTTTATTAAATCAACTCACAAAATAATATGAATCGTTGTATTTAACCAAATAAAATAAACATCCAAAATATCCCTAGAAAGAAAGAAAAAATAGATACCTTACATCGGTTATACGTTAAAAAGTTTTAGGTGCATGTTAAAGTCCTAATAAATTGTTACTTAAGTTTTTACTAAGTTGTTTTAGGTTTAGGGTTAGGCTTAAATAGTTAAATAAATTAAGGGGGATTAGTCACTTTAGTCCCTGAATAGGAAAGGAATCGTCACTTTAGTCCCTGAATGCAGAAAAATTGCAAAATAGTCCCTGAATGTAGACTTTGTTAGTCAATTTAGTCCCTGAACTGAATGCAGACCCCGTTAGTCAATTTAGTCCTGAATGTAGACTCCGTTGGTCACTTTAGTCCCTGAAATTGACCAACAAAGTCTACATTCAGGGATTGTTTTGCAATTTCTCTGCATTCAAGGACTAAAGTGCTACTCCTTTCCCATTCAGGGACTAAAGTGACTAATTCTCCATAAATTAATTAATTGTACACCAAAAATAAATAAATTATTTATCACATTATATAAATACATATATGCGGGTTGCGGGGCTGGGTAGTACAATGTCCATACCCGTGCCCATACCCATTCAAATTTGTGGGTAATTACCCATACCTAAACCCAGACCCATGAAAGCGGAGTTTTACCCCACCTATAACAGGTATTTTTTGCAGATGCCCATATGATTTGGGTTCAGTTGTCATCCCTAATTCCCATACATGGAGGTGGTAGAACACGATAAATTAAAGGCAAACCGCCAATTACTAGTAATGCCATCAAATCTCCACCTATTTATGAAAGACCATATCGGTTAATCGCATTAATAATGACCGCAACGACAACCACTTTACATTGTATTGACCAAGATTTATTATATTCTCAATCATAGTAGTGTACACCTTTATTTTAAAAACGAAAGACAATTCCAAAGTTGTCCTGCACAATTACACTCTAAAAACAAATGCTCGCTATATTTTGGTTTAAATGTCTGTTTAGTCCTTGCACTTTCATCTAATTTTAGCTTTGGTTTCTGCACTTTTTTTTGTTTGGCATTGGTCCGTGCACTTTATAAAACTTTTGGCATTAGTCCTTCTGTTAAGTATATGTTAAAAATAAAATAAAAACTAACGGTGCGATACGTGGACCAATCATGACACGCCACGTGGCACACTAAAAGACAAAAAAAATCCAACTTTTTAACTTAAAAATATTATTAGTCCCTGCACTTTCAACATATTTTGATATTAGTCTCGTACATTGGTATTGGTCCCAAAAAAATTTTAAGAAAAACATTCAATGAAATTATTATGTTTTATTATTGTTTTGTTCATTATTTTTCTTGGAATAATCATAAAAAAAAAATCAAAAAAATATTTTTAAAAAAAATTGATTAAAGCTTAATAAAAGATCAATAAACGTTTTTCTAAAAATCTTTTTAAAGATAAAAATACTTACTTATACCTTTTATTTGACAATAAATATCTTAGCTTGTTTTTTTAAAGGGAAATAAATATCTTACTTATCTCTACTACTTTTTATATAATAAATAAACTTTTTTTAGAGTGAAATCTGTAGTAATTCCAATGTGGATCATTCTAATGATTTTTTTTTTTTTATATAAAAAATGATCAAGTTTTATCGCTGCCTAACTAAATCAAATTATATTATAATCTTTTATCATAAATCATATTTTAAACCTCAAATGACGGTGCAACGATCCTTGCTCATGTAACACAGTACTCGAGCTATACAGTGCATTGCTTTTGGACAACGACTTAACATTCACACTATTACGTATTTGATCCATGTTATAGAGATTCAACAAATTATACGATGGTTGTCAATGTCTTACGCACCTCTCTCATTTGTTTATGTTAGTTCATGTCATAGAAATTCTATTTTTGTAAGTAAAATATATTATTGGAGGACAAATTGTGTTAACAACATTTATATTTATTAAACTTACTTATTACAAGTAAAATCGTGACCGATAAGACAAATATAATGTTATACAATTGTTATTTTTCTAGCTAAATTTTATTAAAATTTCTTATTTTTTTAAAAGATTTTTCTGATTTTATTTTTTTTTATGATTATTCTCAATAAAAATAATGAACAAAACAATAATAAAACATAATAATTTCATTGAATGTTTTTTAAAAAAAATAAGGGACCAATACCAAAGTGTAAGGACTAATATCAAAAAATGTTGAAAGTGGAGGGACTAATGATATTTTTAAGTTAAAAAATAAAGAATAAAATAATAATTAAAAAGTTGATGTTTTTGTCTTTTAGTGTGCCACGTGGCGTGCCATGATTGGTCCATGTGGCACACCGTTAGTTTTGATTTTTTTTACCAAATACTTAACAGAAGGACTAATGCCAAAAGTTTTATAAAGTGCAGGGGCCAATGCCAAACAAAAAAAAGTGTAGGGACCAAAGCCAAAATTAAGTAAAAGTGCAAGGACTAAATCCACATTTAAACCCTGTATTTTTCATGTTTTTGGCACAAGTTGGAGAGCAAGCGGCAACCTCTAGCCCTAAAGTATCATTGGAAGGAACTATGTTATGGAACAACCTCTGAATCAAAAGAGATCTGGAAGGAAAAATAACTGGATTCGAAATAATTTTGGCCCAAGGCTATTCATTCAAGGGAGACTTTTGAAACAATAAGCATCCTTAAAACACATGTCCCCATTGGTTGATTCCTTCCAAATAAACTTGTCCTCAACAAAGAATTCATGAGTGTGTACATTTTGCATAATAGATGAGAAATCGTTGTTACTATACAACAACAACAATAATAACTAGAACGGCGACCTGTGCTCCGCACGGGTCTTACGGACTAAAGAAAGTCCAATTCGTTTGTCTATGTATTTGCTTCTAACACATTAGCAGATGGGATAATTTAGAGCATGTAAAAATCTAGAGCATGCAACACAAAATATCAGGAGAAAGGCCGTAGCAATCCTATTATGTACCACCATCCAAACAAAAAGGTTAACCTTAGAAGGAGCTTTGGCAGACCAAATTATAAGTTGTCAAGTGTAGAGTTGGCATAGCATAGTAGCTAGTTAGAATCAAAGAATCAAATCCTAATATTTATTATTAGGATTAGAATTATAAAATCATATCAATTACTATTTATTGTGTTTATTTATAAGTAGAGGTAAGTGTCAGTGTGTCTGATATATTATAGTGAATAACTATGGTATGCTTATTTGAGTATTTGTGAAAGAAAAAAAAAATAGAAAAATTTGGAACAATCTATCTATAGCGTGCAAGTACTTCCTCAAAACCAAACCTGACAATGTTAATTCACAGATAAATATGTAGTAAAACCCTGAAAAACGTTAAGAGTACAGTTTCACTTGATGATGTAATTACTGTTGATATATATATATATATATATATATATATATATATCATGCAATGTTGCCATTCTTGGATAGCATTTTCAATTCCTTCTTCTTCGTTTTATAGAATCTGCATTCAATGAAATAGCAGACTTAGGCTTACAGGACTTGAACATGTAATTTCAACAGTATATAATCATTAAAAATGGTTGTGTGTGAATTCAGTTACATTTTTCTCTTCTTTTATCTGATTATTCTCAAACATGGATCCATGGTCAAAGAACTACTTATGAAGCGAACTACGAATGTATTTCATCGTACTGATCATGATTTTTGCTGATAAACATTTTTTATACAAAATGTATTTCTCTGTTGGAAGAATGCATCTTGACGAAGGAACTACTGATTTATTTCTCTTATTATTATGCATGTATCAGGGTTGATAACGTAAATAGATTAAATAACCAAGGATCTACAAAACCGAGTAACACAAAGGAACTGCGATCAATGTGCTGGACAATATAATTAGGGATTATCAACGCAAACAGAACTGCAATCAATAAAAATACAATTTCGACATTCAATATTCCTGATTTTAGTAAACAATCAGAATCCTAACCATGACAAAAACCAATGATCAAACTGATAATGACACAATTATAAAGCATAACTTTCATTGCATCTCGATTCCAAAAGAAACAACAGTAACAGTTACATCCTTACAGGTTCATCAGGAAAAGCTAACCTGCAAAAACAAAATTAAAGACTTGACCAAATGCAAAATACTTCAACCATGAACATAACAAAATTTCTCTTCAATCAAAATTTCTTAAACAGAAATGCTTGCCAGACACCAAAAAACGAACCAAAATGACTACAGAAAAGATCTTCCTCCAACATCACAAAGTCAATTCTTTTCAACGGGTTCTATTTTCACTCGCACCATCTTCGTTGGTTGTGTGACAGAAGCTTGTCCAGTTTCGACATCCCTAGCTGCAACAGAGTCTATGCTTCCAGAGGATCGCTTCAAAGTAGCCTTGCTGACCGGAGTTTCAACCATGTTGGTGTCGCTACATGAATCCCCACCTTATAGGTCCTCCTAAAATCATTATAAAAAGGAAATAATTAGTAATGCTTCAAACATCGTCGTCTATAAATTTAATTTATTTTCCAAGTTTATAACAAATGTTAGCTTAATACCATGTTCAAATTATCAGCCCTATCCACAGCGTCGCCCGCATTACAACCAACAACAGCTTCTCCATTGTTTTCCTGATTGTTCGCATTGAACAAATTCAAACATATAGACGACCAATTAGTATACACAATCTAAAATTAGAACAGACAAAATCAACTACACAATACAAAGGAGATAAACAACTACCAGTTAGGCAATGGTATGAAAGGAACGCTTCAGCTTCACGATCAGCCATGTTTGAGTTAGGTTTTCGAGTATTGTGTGAAGGGAAAAGGCAGTACAAGCTATCAACATAACAGACACACACACACACACATATATATATGGAGACAACATGTAGGGTATTGCAAGTATGTATATGGGAAACGGTGGGTAAATTAATTTGCTTGGAACATGTGAAGAGGTGTGTTGGAAAAAGATATTGAAGTGGGAAAGAGTTATGAATTTGCATGGAAAGTGCAAAATTCAAGTGAAAGCAAGAACCAGGATGATATGAGTAAGGGATATGATACACATGTATATATAGGAAAAAATGGGTGGGATAACCGGTGTAAATGTGTGGGAAAACAAAAGGATCCGTTGAGTGGAAAGCTTTATGTATTCTATGGAAATTAATGCAGACTATTGTATCATCAATACAACACGTTAAAAAGTGGAGGAAAATAGGAGGAAATTTCTCTCATTCCTAACATCATTTTTTGAAATTCAATTATTGGAATTCTTTTTGAAATTCGAATCTTGGTATTTAGAGGGAAATTTTTAAGGCTACAATTACAACAATTAATGCAGCAGATTTGGAGCCAAATTTCTATGGTTAATTGTTTGCAGACCTAATAACTTTAAGGAGTAAGGGATAATAATAATAATAAAAGCCGCCTCCCAAACTGCCAACTTGGCTTTGATTTTGTCAACAACTTACACAGGGCATGCTAGTCTTGGCCTACCTTTAAATATAGGGTCACATTAACTTGTGCCTTAAGGCACAAGTTAATGAACTTAAAATGGAAATTAAAAATAAATCTTATATTGAAAGTATAACTTTTGCAACTTTTAAGACATTGAATACACAAATTCCAAAAAAAATTTCTAAATTTATTTTCTTAACTGGTACCTCAAGACACAAGTTAACATTTTCCTTAAACCCATATAGGGATTTTCTAACATGTGCAAGATTGCACATGATAACGGGTGATTAATGCATCATTTTAGTGGGTTTCTCCAAATCTCATTAATGAGTCTTTATTTTGAAAATTGATTTTTTTTCTTCTCTCCTCAATTAACTATAGCACAATTAATTAACTTGTCTTTTCTCATAAATCGTTTCTCTCTCTCTCTTAATTTTTCTGCTTTTCTCATAAACACAATTCAGGTGCAGTGATGATCATGTCTTGCTTTTTTCACGACATATGAAAGAAATTACTTCATGCTTTTCAACAAAACCAGCACGAAGCTTCGTCAAATTAGTCATATTATAAATTGCAGAGAAATCTGAGAGAGATTGATAATGGTAATTCAATATACAAGGCCATTACAATATATGATAATAAACAAATGGAATCACCCTTTGTCTATTTAATCTACATAAGAACCGGGACTTCTTTCTACCTCACCCCTAAAAAAGAAAAAAAAAATTATGATACTGGTTATGGCATAGAAAGGTGTCGAGTGACATAATGTAAAAAAGCAGCTAAAAAAATTGAGTAGAATAAATTGTAAAGAGAGCCTTTCATAAAAAATAGGAGAGAGAGACGGTTTATGAGAAAAGTCAGGCTAATTAATTGTGTTATAGTTAATTGAGGAGAGAAGAAAAAAAATCAATTTTCAAAATAAAGACTCGTTAATTAGATTTGGTAAAATTCATATATGAATACCAAGATAAATAAAAGGATTAGTGCCAAAAGAGAATCCAAGGATGTCAGGGATCTTAGCCTTTTACAAAGAACTTCGATCAACATCTCTTATCATGAAGATTTACAATTGCACCTAATAAAATGTTCGAAGAGTAATGATATTTTGTCCAATTATTTGATGACAAAATTTGTGACAATTTTTCTCTCTCTTCTTATTGTCCAAAAATAATAGAGTGCGAGAGAGAGCATAATATAAGTATGAGAGATAAAATTGTCATAAAATAATTGCACAAAGAACATTCTCATATTTGAAATAGCTATTAGAAGGGAAAAGATACAAGTTGTTAACATTCATAAAAACGACTCCAACTCTGTTTTATTCTTACATTGAATGATTTCCAAATACTACAAAAGTTTGCTTTTTTGACGAATTTCATATACTACACATAAAATTCGTTAGAAGTTGTGTTGCATATGTTATACACACATGGGTGACTATGAGCATGGGCCACCAATTTTTTAGAGACACCAAAATTCTATTAAAAATATATTTTTAAAGAACCTTAATTATGAACTAATCTTTTGTATAAAAAAATGCAAAAAAAGACATTCAAATAATTAAAAATGGTACAACTTTATTGATTCATAAAGGGTACCAAAAAATTTTAAACCGACCCCGATACATGTATCTATGCTTCATCAAGGATTTGGTAAACTCTTGGTTACTATAGAATGTAGAAGCTCCCAACTCTCAGTTCCAATTTCAAGATCCCACAATAGAGGCTCTGTTTCCACATCGCTCATAGATCCGTTCACAAATGCTTTCAATCTTTCACTTATTTTGATTGCTCCAAATTGTAACAAAGTTTGTGGAATCTGCATTAAAAGTAATAATCAAATCAGAAAACAAACCATTTGCAAAATATTTTTTTTTTTTAAAGAAATTTGCAAAATATTGTTAATTAAGACTAGAGAAATATAATTAAGACTAAAGTAATGCTAGCAACACTCTCTTATAAAGTAATGCTAGCAATATATATATGCACTTTTGTTTAAAAAAATTGCAACATTTTTGCTCTCTTATTTTTAATTAAAACATGATTTAAGTCTTTCTATTTCTTTGTTCCATTTTTAGTTTCGGTTTTTTTCCCTACAACTCAGTTTGGAGTCTATTTTCATTTTTCAATAACATGACATATGTTTACTCAAAAAAAAAAAAAATAACATGACATATGTGACATAGTTCATTTGGGTTAGAAATAGCGGATTTTAGAAGATATGTTTCTTCTAAATTCTTTCTGATTAATTCTATTGAAAATATATTTTTAGATAATTTTGATTATAAATGAATATTTTGCATTAAAAAAATACAAGAAGAAAATTATTGGAATAATTGAAAGTGCACAATTTTAATGTTTCACCCAGGGCATTAAAAATCTTAGAGCCGGCCCTATGTGACATTGTTCATTTGGGTTAGAAATAGCGGATTTTAGAAGAACATGTTTACACTTGATTATAGAAATTGAAAGAAAAAAAATTCTATATCATGGCTTATGGGACAAATTTTTGTTTCATTTAAAATATGGTGACCAAATAAATAAATATAGGTTAGTGGCGTAACATCAAATTTAAAATTAGAAGTATGTGTGTATGTATATATATACCTGAGCATGCACGGTATGAAGAAATGAATGGCCAGCCAAGGAAGAATTAGAAGAGATAACCTCAACGTTCTCTTCATGCAGTATTCTCATAATTTCACAGAAAATAAAATGGTCATCAACCCCACATGCTACAATCACTTGTAGAATGGGTCCCGTTTCATGAATCTCAATTTTTGGGGATATTATGCTTTCTTTTACTTGAGAAGAACTCGAGCAGCCACTACGTGGTCTCTTCCTTTCCATTAAACTTTCTTTCTTCTCCTTTGCCAACTTTAGATTTGTCTCTAGGCTCTTTATGTGGTTTATAGCCTCATCTACTTGATTAGGTAATGGTAACGCTAATTCCTACATTAAATTAAAATTAACACCAAATTAATATATGTGTTATTCATGTCGGTCCAAGAAGAGGTGACAGTTCTTTCAAAAAAAAAAGAGGTGACAGTGTCACTTAATTAGTTAATAATAAAAAGAGATGTTTCTTGTGTCTCCGTGAGAATAACTCAGTTGATAGGATATTGCATTATATATATAAGTGTCGGAGTTTGAATCTCGAATTCCCTACTTATTCACTTTAAAAATTGTGGAATTCTAGTCATTAGCATATGCTTGATAAAAAATAAGTGAGCATATATGAATTTTATGTAGGTACTCTACTTGTGGTATAGTACACTATATGTATAAAATGTTTTACATCAACAACGGTCCCAGATGGGGTGATTGCTTTCTTTAGCAGCTATGGCTACCTCAAAGAAAGAAAAAAATATCAAGGTATATTTTTATATTAAGCTACCCCTAATAATATATATTTGGCTACCTCATGTTTAATTTTAGGTGGAATAATTTTTTTGTTTGACTTATTTTCAATCGAACTCTGAATTACCTGATTCCGTATTCTAGGAACCGGAAGATGAACACAGAAAAATTCTATATTCTATGATTGAATGAAAATATGACAGCAGCAACAACAACAATGTCTTTCTCCTGGAAAAAAAATCTATCGCTATTGGCTCAAACTGATTTAATGGCACTTTATAAACTCTTTATTATTGTCAAAGCAAACCTTTTATTAACACGTCACTTTTTATAGCTAAAAAATAACTAACTAGTAAATTATAACCCTATATAATTTGTTCTTGTTTCTTTAAGTGTATCTTTTGAAGTACATTTTACATGAGTAATAGTTAATGTGAATTTTTTTTTGCTTATTGGCTGAATGTACTATTAGTTTTAGAAATATATTATAATGTGACCACCTCATGAAATTATTGTTAGCTTCGCCGCTAGATCCGGCTAGCCAATACAAGAAAGAGTTATGTAAAATCCTTTTATTTAAAAACCAATAAACATATGTAACAATTGTGATTTTAGATGTCAATGTGTGAAATAACATTATAGTTACAAATCTCTAAAAGAAAACTCAATGTCAATTTATAACTCACATGAATATACATACACTCTCTTTTCATTATTATAAGCAAAAAATAATATTTTAGATTCATTCATTAAATGATGAATGTTGTCTATAATAAAGACCATACACAAAATAAATTGAATGAATTTAAAATAAAGATTTTGCTTATAACAGTGCTCAAAAGATGTATATCTTAGAAGGATACGTATCACACACAACCCTACAAAACCGACTTATAAATGAGGATTGTCCCCACTTATAAACACATGTTCAAGTCATCTTTTATCTGATACGAAACTCTATAACACTATATGTATATGAATGTGATGGAAATTAAATAGATCACCTTTAGCTTATAAAAAAAATTAAAAAAATCACCTTTAGATTATAGCTAGGGAGAAGAGAGTTGAGTTTAGAAAAGAGGATCTTCATTTGGTTTCTCCTATTTTTCTCAATGATCTTTCTTTCGACTTTGGTTGAAGAAGAAGGTTGACCTCCTTGTTGGTTATGATCCATTGAAAAGTACCCGGAATTTTTGTTACAACAAATAACCTTGAATTGATTGGGATTTAGAATCGTTGTGAGAAGGTTATAATAAGGTGAAATGATTATTTATTTATACAAGTGTTTGTGACATATGATATGATATAGTAGATATATATAGTTGGTGATTCAATCACACACATTACACAAGAGTGATGAGGTGTGTGTGTGATACGTATAGCCTTTATGAAGGAAAAGTTTGGGATTGAGGTCATGATCATGTCACCTCAAACAGCACCCATTTTGCATATATACATGAAAATTTGGAATTCACGTACACACTTGTCTTCTTCGTTGTGCACAATTTTGCCACTTAATTTCTTCATCGTACAATAAGAACTAGCTAGGAACATTCTCCAAACGCATGATTTTAATAATTGTGATACAAGTCATCATTTTACAACTGTCTCAGCTGAGATTTGAATTATGTCTCTAATATTTACACGATCAAGCTCTTATTATTGAATTTAAACTCTTATCATTGAGCTAACACTTTTTTTCTTTTATTATTTTTTTTAGATAAAAAGTCGACACTTTTGGACGACGACTTGATATCATTTTCAGCCGCATTATTATTAAGAAAAAGAAAAAAAAATCATTCCGTTTGTCTTTTAATTTTAAAGATGTGAGAACAGATGACCCTAAAAATAAATTGATGTGAGTGTTCATGCACGCGGTATGGCTCCTAATAATACATGTTCGAATGAATTGGTGAGATTGAAAGTTTTTAATGTGCCATCATATGATTAAAAGGTATAGTTTTTAATGTGCCTCTTTCAACAAAACAAAATGTTTTTAATGTGCCGTCATATTATTTATAAAAAAATAGTTAAAATTAAAAATTATAGGAAAAAAAAAGTTAAAAGTTTTAACTTTTAGAAAAAGAAAAAAAAAAATTGTATACAAGGTTGTGAAAAGACTGATACATTCTGCTTGGAAGTATACATTTTTTGTTAAGTTTATTTTTATAAGAATATTATTGTAAAAGAAATATATAAGTTTATTCTACGAAGACTGATAAACTATTATAAGTTTATCCCCATCTTCTCCTGATTGTGGATTATGCTATCATGTCTCAAGGTGAAAGTATAATTTAGTAATTATTTTTCGCTTTCAAGTTCAGTATCTTAGCCGATGAATTATGATTTTATTTTGATTTTTTTTACAACCCTGGTATTTATATATTTATATTTATGAATTTGTTACTTAAATAAAAGTTATTGGTCCTACAAAAACGTATGTCAAAACTTGCCCACCTAGTTATGAAGGTTGAAACACTTAATAAGGAATTTACTCGTATACCTCGTAAAAATATGGTTCATATTGAAAGAAAAAAAAGTTTCACATAAATTAAAGATAAGATTTGACTAGAGTTTGAGTGACACCCTTATCTTATAAGTCGTTTTATAATGATGAGTTAGATTCAATATATAAAAACTTGATATGATATAGAGTCTATCATTACAGCTAATCACCATTTATATCCGCGCATCAAACCCAATAATATTTTGTGTGAGTTGATGCATTGAAAAAAATCAAATTTGACGTAGATTAATGGTTAGGGTAAGCTTAATCTAACAAACTTGATATATAGTTCAACTCTCACTAACTTCATGAGGGCTTTTTTAGTGTGTGATTATATTTGATAATGTCGGATGAACCTTAAAGTTTACTCTAATTCTGACGATGAGTCCTTGTAATAAATGACTCACTTAAATTATTTAGGGTGTGTTTGGTTTAGAAGAGAAGTTGTTAAGAGATAAATAAGTGAGAGAGAGTACAGGAAGCGAGAAAGAGATGAGAAAGAGTAGATTTGATGAGTTGTTTGGTACAAGAGAGAAAGAAGAGAAATATAGAAGAAAGAAGTGTGTTTAAATTTTAAAAAGACCAAAACATCTTCATACTAAGAAAGTTTTTTTTGACAATTTTATCATATTTCAATTTAATTTTGTAATGAAGTTAATGTAGTTTATTTTAATTTAACTTAATTAAGAAATTAAAATACTTTTTTTAAACAGAAATAAATATTATATTTACTTGTATTTTACTACAAATTGTTTTTACTACTACTTTTCTCTTTTGTTGCTTCAATGTTGCTCCACTAGCAATGCATGCCTGCAGCCTCCCTGCATTTTCCACTTCCTGTTCAAATACCATTGGTATTGAATGCCATGAGAACTTTGTAACATTTGAAGGCAAGGACAAAGTAGAAATAACAAAGACTAGAAAGTAGAAACACCATTGCCTCCTAACAAAGTAAAGAAGTAAAAAATGCATGCACATAAGAAGTGGTGAATGACGTAGATGACACTGTAGATATAGATGGGGAAATGGATAACATTTTCTAAAGTCAAATTATACGCAATGCAACAAAAAAAAAATGCATATAAACTAGAAATGTAACAAACCATGAATATATCTAAAGTTTAAGCCGTAAAAGTACTACTTCAATTTTTTTCGATTAAGTATTTCAAAAGGTATGATTAGATTTGTGGTGTTGGTAGTATATTTGATCTTTTTTTTATTAATAAATATATTTGATCATGAGTTTAATTAGTATGTTAGTCCGTGTACATTTATTTTACACATTTGTTTAATATTGTGCAGCTATGTTAGTTAATAAATATAAAAATATATGAGTTACTATATTCATTTGGTCATTTATATGCAATAAAAACACATGAGTTGTCATATTTCATTGGTGTTTTTTCTATATTTCATTTGTGTTTTTTCTATATTATTCTTTGATGAATTGGGGGTAATTTACCCTATCAAATAAAAATCTCATTTTCTTCATCTTTATTCTTACAATCGATTGTCATTTTCATCTCAAAAACATCAAAGTTCTCAATCTCCTTCGTTCAACATGTGATTTTCATCTCTTTCGTTCCAGAATCAAATCATATTTGTCATTAGGGTAAATTACCTCAATTCATCAAGGGGTGACGTAAGCCTCACCGATAGGGTTTTTCTTACAATCGGGTACCATTTTCATCTTAAGAACATCATACTTCTTCATTTCCTTCATTCAACATGTGTTCTCTGTATCCTTCATTCCAAAATCGAATCATAATTATCATTAGGGGTAAATTACCTCCAATTCATTAAGGTCTAATATAGGTCTCACCATTCATTTGTCATATTCATTTGATGAGTTGCCTCATCAATTAATTTGATCAGTTATTTCCTTTGGTCATTTGGGGGAATAAAAGATTGGAACAATTTTCATAATATTCATTTATTAAAATGTAAATGGCCTCAATTGGAGATAATCCTATTTAAGACGTCATTAGACACTAAATTCATAATATTCATTTTTTTAAAAATATGTAAATAGCCTCAATTGGAGATAATCCTATTTAAGACGTCATTAGAACTAAATGTGGTCATGTCTTCCAACCATGATTCGAACTTTCATTTACATTGTTGTGTGAAACTACCATATGTATGTTGGGGAGTTTGAGGGTCGTGAAACAATGGACTATTGCTCCAAGACTTTAAAAAACGAAGACACCACATCTCCATCCAAAACTTTAAGGCATATGGGTCACCTCTCTTATATATCTAACATTTTGCTTATTCGTAGCTGATATGTGACTTAACCACTCACGAATATAATACTCACACTTGAAACCAAACAATCTCCTCCACTATTATGAGTCCACCTCTTATTACAGGATCCATTTTAAGATCAACTCTTGCTCCCTCCATCAAGCCGAATCAAGGCTCTAATACCATTTATTGAGCAGTCTGAGGTCACGGGAGAAACAATGGGCACAATGCTTTAGGATTGAATGAGAGGGAGATGTCACATCTTCACCTTGATATAAAATGATACATTTGTTTCCATTGTTGTCACCGGCAATCACTGTTCAAAAGAACTATCATACTCCACCATAAAGAGTATAATCACTTGAAACGAAACCACTCAAGAATTTTACAATGTCTTCATTGACAATCATAGTTCAAAATAATCCTAGAGGTGGGAATGTGGTGTCTCCCCTCTCTAGATAGTTTTATCTTTTCTTTGTGTCAGTTTGGAATACTCATTTGTGGGTTTTCTCTCTTGTTGCTCGAATCATCATAGTTTGTAATTATTTGATGTTTTATCAGTTCTAGAGATACATTAAGACATTGATTGTAACCTTTATTTTGATAGTGTAAATTTTTGGTTGAACTAAGCCCCATGATTTTTAATAGGAGTTTTCCACGTTTAAAACTCGAATGTCATCATTTACAGTTTTTACTCCTTTTTATTGTTGTTATGGTTGGTATTGGTTGTGTCTTGTAATTTGGCAGTTCAGGTACCATTAAAAAGAGATAAATTCAATGATTTCATATATAAATGAAATGTTTATGATATTGCACCTAAATTTTGGTTGCTTCCAGTCTATGAAACCCAGATACTAAAAATACGGAGACGTACTCGTACAGAGAGGGAGGGGGGAGGTGATTCAATTAATCAACATTAGACAAAATTTGTGTTGAGTTCTTTCAATGATGCTTTTGTCGATATCTTAACATATGAATGAAGATATAATATGATTAATTGGGCGGAAAACAACACTTTCAGTTTTTGGCAGGAAAAAAAATAGGAGAACGGGTTCATTGAATTTTGGTCTTTGTGGGTTGTTCGCGAGTTACATTTTTGTTGTATATATACACCATTTTCCTTTGAACAATGCTATTTCACCCAAGAGAAATTGTCCAGGATTTATCTAGAAAAATAATGAGAAATGATATTTGAACATCCATTTGGTGACAACTTTTGTGACAATTTTCTATCTCATACTCACATTATTTTTTACTTTATCTCTCTATTGCTATGGTTTTCGTGTCAGTACCACTTTTTCTTTGTAAATTATGGTTGTCAAATACGTTGTCACCAAATTGGTTGTTCAAATAACACTCCTCAAAAATAATTAGCCAATTAAATTTCTCCCTGGAGGAAAAAACTGGGGAGGTGGTGGGGTATAGTTTGGAGAATATATTAAGGAAAAAGTAGCTCGTGTAACTTTCGTGGAATAATGATTCTCGTTGTAACTAGCAATATCGTTAATTCGTTTTTATGGGTCTTTTGACGTTTCAACAACTTTACAAAGACTTTCTTTCCTAAAAAAAAAAAACAACTTTACAAAGACTTCAAATACTTCAATAATTCAACAACATATATTCATCACATGAAAAACGCACCATGTTATGATCTTTCTAGGAAAGTATAGTATGCTAACGTTAACATTTCCCTTTTCTGCTCTTTTTATTGCGCTAATACGTAATAATTACGAATAATAGTTTTTATGAAATTTTGATTTTGATTAAAATTATATGTATATATATTTTTCACTCTTAAAAATTATATTTTGATTTTGAATAATATTTTCCTTAACAAACTATATTTATTTTTTTCAATGACAGCAACAATATAACAAATCTACTATAACAAATCTACTCTCTTAAAAAAAATATAACAAATATAATATAGATTCTTTTTAGAATGAGAAATATGATATAAGTTCTTCTTTCATTTTTTTAATGAAAACAACAATATAACATTTTTATAGACAAATATATATAATCGTATAATTGGAATTGAAAAAATCACCCAAAAACCATATATTTTCTTTATACATAGTATAGATAACGAATAATCGGTTTATAGGTTTGTTTTTTAGCAACTATATGATGAAGTGAAGATAAAAGAAAAAAGGACAATTAAATCCTAACAATAATAAAATAAAATAAAATAAAAGGACTCCTTAAAAAGGGAAATTATTTAAGAATAGGCTGAAAAAATATAGCAATAGCTAAAGTAGTAGTTCAAGTGCCGGTAAATAATATTACAAACTTTTGTATACACTCTGCTCAAGTTATCATTTTACCACCTTAAGTGGAAACCGTTGATAATACACAACATAAATTAACCTAACCTAACCTATTAATTTGTGTATTAAGTAATGCAAATCAAAAAGAAGTTGGGAAGTCGTATAAAAACTCCTAAACAATATTTAAAATGGAAGATGAACATAATGATGATGTGAATGGAGTTTCAATAAATTCCAATATGCCGTCAGAAGTACATGAAACTACATTATTGGAGGAATAATACACAAACCTATAGATTCTCCAGAATAGTACTTGAAACTACATTATTGGATGAATAGTATCTAAACATGTGGATGCACCAGAATTTTTCCCTCCTGTCCTTAAAACATAAAAAGTCTCTAAATAGTTTTTTTTAATAAATTAATAAAGTATTTTTCTTCAAGGAAAGTCATTCAATTTTTTTTTTAAGGGAAGGAAAGTCATTCAATGTCAGGGATTATTTAATTAAATATCAACAATTTTTTTTTTTTTGGTACAATCAACAATTTTTTACTATTACAAAAAAAATCCATAACATACGGAAAAAAAGTACCAACACGGTACCAATAATAAAATACATGTTACTAACTTAATTTCTTAAAAAAAAAAATGATACTAACTTTTTTTTTTTTTAGGGAAAAAATGTTAATAACTTAATAGTAACATTTATATAGCTACGTCCCTTTAAAAAATTATATATCTGTGTAGACTGTGATTATTTGAATGCTAAAGAAGGTGGTTATATATCATACAAGTTTGTTATATGTTGTTCTGTTTTATGTTGTTCTGACTTATTATGTTCTATTCAGTATACTATATATAATATCATATTTTGTGGTAGTGGTACTTACACTACTACAGAAATGATTTTTTTATCAGTTGAAAATGATTTTTAATATCAGTTTGCAACCGATGTAAGGTGATATGATGTGGTAAGTCCACATGCTTTCACATCAGGTTGCGACTGATGTGAAAACTTGAATTTTTACATCGGGTCTGCTTCCACTGTTGTAATAGTCGCACTTTGAAATTTAATACTAAAGTTAAATATGTATATTTCACATCACTTTTCAAAACCACTGTAGTGAAATAAAAAAAAAATTTGTCTAAATATTTTTTTTAAATGGCTTATCAAGTAAGCTTGACACCTTACTTTCTAGCCGATCAAATATACATTTAAATATGACGAGGTTTAGATAGGGACTTAGTTGGCCAATTTCTTTGTAGGAATTAAAAATTGTTTTTTTCATCTCAATAATCAAATTGAATTTCACAACTTTTCTCAAAAATTAAAATAGTCTTCACTTCTTTTTTCGTTAGTAGGAATTGAACTGATTTGATACTCTAGAGTTTACAGCATTTACACACCAATTGCACCAAACAGTTGCGCCACATACCATTGAATATTACACAAAATGGCATACGAGTGTCAAAAATTCCTTTTTGAAATAGTATTTGGTTTTTTTAGTAATGAAATATAATTTATTATTATGACTTACTTATTAGAAACGTGGTCCAATTTGTGTCATTAAAAGTTTAATTTTAAATCAAGATTTTTTCTCATTCATTAGATATTAGCCAAAATGACATACAAGGGCCATTATGGCCCTAAATTTTCAAGAGAAACATAATGACTAATTAGAATTCAAAAGAAGACTAAAGATTTCATTAAATAAAAATAAAAAAATAAAAAAGACTGAAAATTAAATTGTTTTTCACGATTTTGGATGGAATATTATGTTAGAAACTTAGGAAATTTGAGTACCAAACAGAAGAAAGTAAAGCTTATTGGAAGTTTGTTGTGTCGTGGAAACCACTGCCCTAAAAGTGAAATTTGACTGGACTTCGGTGCAATCCAACTCACCGATCGTTCCCCAACGTTAACACAACGAGCCTAACGACACGTGCACTCGTGGCCTTAGGTTATGGAAATCACAGAACAATTGTCCAGATAGTTTTATGAGGAGTAGAAAAAGAGGGATGAATAGAATAGCTAACAATAAGAGAAATTTTTCAGTTATGTCACTTGTAAGCCACAACCATTCTTTATATAGAATGTTAGGGTAGAAATGAGTAATTCATTTATGTAACAGTCCCACAATTAATCAATAGATACCCGTTGGAATTTGGCTAATAAATTGGGGCTTTTGATTTGGTAATAGTAAATCAATAGCAATGAATCAAGGATATTGACAAAATCTGACCAATTAAAAATCAATTAAGGAATATGGGAAAAGGAAAGAAATAATGTTAATTTTCTACCAATGCGGGACCATAAAAGGCACCAGTAACATATGCTTCTGTTTGCCATTGTTCAACATATTCTTCAATGTCTATCATGATGTTGTCCTTTAAAATGATAATGGACTTTGTTATATATAAAAGATAAAATAAAATAAAATCTAGTTTTGAATTTTTTTCCGAGTAGCCTAGGTTTAGAAATCACCTTTTTAAGGTAAATAAGTAGGGTATCTGGCGTACAAATCATTGTCTCTTGCATATATTATACAATATCTATACTAGTTGAGTTAAACTTACAATAACTAGTTTCAAACTTATAAAGTTAAATAATTTTTTGAGACATAACAAAAACATTTTTTTTTCTTCATTAAGATAGGTAAATTCGAATGGAACCTGCATTATTTCTAGGAAAAATGGTGTTAGTAATTCAAAGTTTGTATGAAGATATATAAAGTTTGATGAAGAATTATTATATCAAATATTTAAATTCATTAAGTTGAGCTAACCACTTGAAAGTCATTCATTTGATTTTTAAAAGTAGTCCTTTGTTAGTTAAAACAAGGCTTAGTTGCATGTTTTGTTCCTTATGTTTATTTTAAGTTTTAAGTTGGTTAATTATGTTTTAAAAAATTTAAATTGGTCCAAAACATTATTGACATTGACATAAGTTAGTCTCCTCCACCATGGACACACATTTGGATAATTAAATAATAAAAAATATCACATGAAATTCAGATTGATTAAAAAATGGAAAAAACTTTATTAAAAAAAAAAACAATGTTTCATATTCATCGCCATTTTTCATATTCACCACCATCACCAGGGAGGATCCCTTTGTATTGATGGGTAGCTTTGGTTACCTCAAAATTTTTATTTCTATTCAATAACTAAGTATATAAATATAGATAGCTACCCTAACAATAAATTTTTAGCTATCTCAAACAAAATCATTTGCAAAAAATTAGCATAAATTAAAAGGTTAAAAATATTATTACTTAATTAATAAACTTATTTGTTTTATTTTGACATTTCGGTCTCTAGAACAACTATAATAAAAGCATTTTTAGTAATACAAATTATCAATTGTCAAACAAAATGAACGATAGTTTAATACAAATAGCTTATTTGTTTACGGTAAAAAAGAAATTGTTAGTCTATATAACAAATATTCGATTATGAATATATTTAACATATCTAATCCATACGCTTTCACTTTCATTAAAAAAACGAAGGTAAAAATGAAGCTTTTATTGCAAGCTAAACTGCTATCAAATCAGTGAACCGATTATTCTCCAAAGACAAAGATGAAAGCTTAAGCTTCGTAGCTAAAAATTGAAGGTGAAAATCAAGTGGTATAAGGAGATTGAAATGTGTCAACAGAAAATGAAAACCCAAATCCATGTAGTAGAGATGAAGTGCTAGTCCTAGGTGCTTGACGCATGAGCCTAGGGTTCATGTTTTTGTTTGAATTTATTAGAGCTTTTGTGTCTAACTAATGTGATTTTGATTATGTGTTTTGAGTAATGTTGTTGAAATAAAGACGACTGAAAATAGAAGGAAATTTAGAGATTTCGTTGTGTTTTTTTATTTGACTAGTTAGAGAAATGTGTTTGAAAGAAGGATTATAAATGGTGGGTGTTGTTATTATTAGAGTAAATATCAGTTGAATGTAGAATCAAAGATGAAAAGTGAAGTTATTAAGTGTGTTTGATTTTTTTTGTGAAAGTGAAGTTATTAAGTCTTCATATGATGAAGATGATTAAATGAAATCATGGCTAGAAAAATGTAAAGAAAAGAAATTAAATTCCAGTTGTGGAATTAAAAAAGCAACCGCACAAAAAATTAATGCACCAGCCGGGAATCGAACCCGGGTCTGTACCGTGGCAGGGTACTATTCTACCACTAGACCACTGGTGCTTGTTGATGTTAAATTCTATTTGTTTTTTATTTGACTTTGTTTTTCTCTTTGCGTCGAAATCCAAACTCTTCAAAGTTATGAACTTATCGCAATATATGATGAAAACTGAAAAGGACAAAGTGGAATGACTTGTACACGTACTTCTTTATGTATTTTGGGCAATAAGAAAATGAACCTTCCCAAACAAATTTATATAGAGCATGATTAAGACCCATTATACGTTTCATGACTAATCAATTTGACTTTTCTATCTTTGAAGACTGAAGACTACAAGCCATAATTATTATTTCTAAAATATTACCAAGTCATAATTTAAATATCACAATTGCTTATAATGAACAATGCATGGGAGCCTAGGAGATAGTCAAGTAAATGTTTTTTTTTATCATGGTGGAGTCATTGACAAGAATTATTTAAAACTAATATGATGACTACATTTTGTAGCTCTATCCAACGTAACCATGCTCCACTATTGGTGATATAAAGGTTAGTTATATGACATGTTAGTTAAATTAGTATAGAAAAGTGAAAAAGAAATAATATTGGTTATTATGAGATAATTGCTACCTTATTTGATAGTACATTAATTGCTACCTTATTTGATTGTACATTAATGTTTATATAGCCAATTAGGTAAACTAACTCCTAATTAATCTAATTAATATGTATATCATTAGTACCACGTGAAATGTTTTTTGCTTTTCTTTTCCTTCTCCATCATTTAACAAACTTTTTTATTATTTTGGTTCACTTTGAATCTGATCTTAAACAAATATAATCAATGATCGGATTACATGTTTGTCTTCGTCTAATCATTAGTTTGGTTCTTATCTTAGTAGCTGCAAATTATTGGACAGTTCTTCTGAATCAACTTCAGGAACTACAACACGGAACAACACAAAATATTTTTATTTTTTTTTGTGTACATCAAAAGTTCTGTTTAGGGTGTGAAAAGTTTGTTCTAAAAATCAAACAATAAAATTTTTGTCCAAAAAGATAATGTTTAGTATATTTCATTTCAGAATTAAATAATTTTATCACTGTCATTTCTCATATCGTGAACAGCCATTACAACGTGGTTTATATTTTATTACAACATGGTTTATTTTTTATTATCATTCTTTCATAAACGATGGTAACATTTCACGTTCATGGGGCAGTGGGTTGGGGGAGGTGGAATTGGAATTCGGAATTTTCTTGGAGAAGATAACTTTTTGTGTTGGAGGAAGATCTTTTATCTATTTTGGTCGGCTTTTTAAATTCAATTTAAATCGTAACCATAAAAAATGAATGGAGGTGTCACTATGTTAATAAAATTATGTACACGGTTATTTCAACTTAATCATATAAGTGAGTTAGACGTTTCAACACCTAAAATTTTAACACATTAGATTTATGTATAAATTTTTTAATTGGTTTGGAGTTTTTTAGTTATACCGAAGGATCCATTTGGAATGAAAAAATAGTTATAGAAAAAGTTTAATGAAAAAATAGTTATAGAAAACGTTTAATGAAAGATACGAGTTCCTTTTTTTAAATAATGGAACATAAGCTCAAATTTGATTATTTTTTCTGATTATTAATATATTATTATTTTTTGCTGTAAATAGTTTAATGTTATAAATCAATGTCATTTGGTCATTTTTTATGAATTTCATAATATATATTTATTTATATGTAGAAATCATTAATCAAGTCCTCGTTTGATTTTTAACAAAAATAAATTCTAAAAGTCACTTTAACTAACCCACTTACCTTCCATCTGACATCACACGTCTGCTGCTTATTGTTGGATCTTTGTCGGACGATATATTTTTTATAATTTGACCCAAAAAAAAACAATATGTTCCTTGGACTAATTTTAGTTTTGATTTTTTTTTTACTACTTTATTAGCTTAGAACTTAATACACAGTCACTTTGATGGAAGGATAAGTGATTTCTTTCAACTTATCAAAAATTATGTATTCACCCTAAAAAAAAAAAAAATTATGCATTCAATCTTTATGACATGATTAAATCTTTTAAAGGAGAATTTTGTCATTTATTAGAGTTCTATCCAACTGAAATATAGTTGATCAAAGATCCAATAGTTTTGATAACCATATGTTACTTTTGACAAAAAAATCATGTTACTTTGGACTAATTTAGTTTTAATTTTTTTGACTACTTTACTTGCCGAGCACATGATGGTCACAATAACTATTTTAAAATTTCTTTAACTAATTTAATCAACTAGTAATTAATTATTTATTGTGAATGACCCACCAATCCTATTTGTGTCTTTCATACTAATCTTCCTCAAGACAATTCAGCTTCAGCTTTTTGGTCACAACCATAGCTTATATTTCTCATACTAATCAAATAAATGAATCCAATCTCATCAAAAAATTCAGCACAACAAGATCTTGTTCAAAACAACCTTAAACCATCTTAACCACCTTAATCCTAATGTCTCTTCTTCTAATCCTTAACATAACATTATTACTTTTGTTGTCTTCATCTTCAGTTTCATCAACTGAATTTGTTTATAATAGAAACTTCAACTCAACAAACATAAACCTTAATGGAAATGCAACAATTCAAAACTCAATCCTCACTCTTACAAACCAAACATTTTTCTCAATTGGTCGTGCTTTTTTCCCTCGAAAAATACCAACAAAACCAATCAAAAACTCTTCAAATTTTCTTCCATTTGCAACTTCTTTCATATTTTCCATCACACCTTGCAAGGATTTCCCAGTTGCACATGGTTTTGCCTTCATTTTCTCACCATCAATGGTGATCAATGGTGCACAATCAGGAAACTATCTTGGACTATTTAATAGAACCTCATCAGGTAATGATTATAATCATGTCTTTGCAGTTGAGTTTGATGATTTTAGAAATGAAGAGTTTGATGAAATTAATGATAATCATGTTGGTGTTGATTTGAATTCTATTATTTCTAATTATTCTGAACCTGCTGAGTTTTGGGGTGGTGGAAAAAATGGTGATGAATTGGAAAAGTTGAAATTGTCTAGTGGTGAAAATTATCAAGTTTGGATTGAGTTTAGGGAGTTTGAAATTAATGTTACCATGGCTCCGGCGGGGAAAATAAAACCTAATAGGCCTTTGATTAGTAAGCCTATTAATTTTTCTAGCATTTTTTTGGATGAAATGTATGTTGGATTTTCGGGTTCGACTGGGAGAATGGTTGATACTTGTAGGATTTTGGCTTGGAGTTTTAGTCATTCGAATTTTTCGATTGGTGATGCTTTGAATACTAAAAATTTGCCTATTTATGTGAATCCAAAGAAATTCATATATAAATCTAAGGGTTTTGTTATTAGTGTGATTTTTGGTTCACTTTTAGTCTTTGGTTGTTGCACTTTGGTTTCATTCGTTTTGTTGAGAAAAAAGAACGAAGAGAAAGAGGAAGAATTTGAAGATTGGGAATTGGAGTATTGGCCACATAAGATTAGCTATAAGGATATTTGTGATGCAACAAGTGGATTTTGTGAAGAGAATGTGATAGGGATTGGAACAAGTGGGAAAGTATACAAAGGAGTTTTGAAAGGAGGAGACGGAGTTGCGGTGAAGAGATTCAATCATGATACTCAGCATGGAATGAGAGGCTTTCTGGCAGAGATTTCAAGCTTAGGAAGACTGAAACACAGAAACTTGTTGGGTTTCAAAGGTTGGAGTAGAGGAAAAGGGGGGAAATTGATATTGGTTTATGATTACATGGAGAATGAGAGTTTAGACAAGAGAATCTTTGAGTGTGAAGAGACCAAGTTGCTTAATTGGGAAGAAAGAATAAGAGTCCTAGAAAATGTAGCTAGTGGAATTTTATATCTACATGAAGGTTGGGATTTTGAGGTTTTGCATAGAGATATTAAAGCAAGTAATGTACTACTTGACAAAGATATGAATGCAAGAATAGGTGATTTTGGTCTTGCTAGGTTGCGGCATCAAGAACAAGTAGTAGCTGACACAACAAGTGTGATAGGTACTTTAGGGTACATGGCACCAGAACTAGTTAAAGTCGGTAAACCATCAACTGCAACTGATGTTTATAGTTTCGGAATATTGGTTTTAGAAGTTGTTTGCGGTAGAAGACCTATTGTAATGGATGAACCACCATTGATTGAATTGGTATTTTCTCTTATGGAGAAAGGTGAATTGAGTAGCGCAATTGATGAACGTTTGAAGGGTCAAATGGAGTGTAAATACAGCACTGTGGTAGCCGAGAGATTGCTTCGTTTGGGTTTGTTATGTGCTAGTGTAGACCCTGGCGTTAGACCAACAATGAGACAGGTTGTGAAAATTTTGGAGGGCGTAAAATGCACCGAGTGTAATGAAGAGTGTGTTCATGTGGGTCTTATTGGAAAAATAAACTTAGCAGCATCTTGGTCTAAGGGTTCTTATGATTCGGCACGTTTAAACTCTCCTACCCTTGCTGATATTTTGCCATTCAAATATTTTTCTGGAGATTGTTTAAGTGTGTCTTATGCCAGCATGGAGCCATTGTCTGATTCTCTCTCAGAAGGAAGGTGATCGAGAACCAAAATTGAGCAAGTGAACCCGGTGGCATTTTCCAATGTTTGTAATACATTCTGAGCAAGTAAGTTAGGTAGCATTCCATAAGTAGAAGTTCTTGGTTTAGAATCCAAAATCTCTATTAGTCTAACCATAGTTTTCTTTTGTAACTTTCTCATTATCACTTGAATCATTAATATTTGAACTCTAAACATTAAGGATGTTATTTCCTTACCATTGTTATTATTGTCATTATTAATGGAAGTCTTTTCAATATTGATCCTAGAAGGATTTACATTCCTATTGTTCTGTGACTATAGTAAACCACTATAGATTTATTAACAATCTTTTTGATTTAGCAGTTACTGTCTCTAAACTTATCTTGTTGATTAATGATTATGCCAATCTTTGTTTTCTTTAAAACAAGAAACTATTGGAAAACTTTGATTCAAAGTCCAACCCTGAAATCAAATAACATAATAGGAAACACCATAGCTTAACAAATCTGCAACACAATCACTATTAACAACTGAGGAAAAAAAAGGTACTGTCATAACATAAGCCCCCAGCACTAAATAATGCAGAAATGATCAAATTCACAACTTTCAACGATAACAGTCCACCGCCGGATCCTATCTCCGGATCTGCTGCCAAACCATAATTTTGGTCAGTAAATACCACATCCATAACCTGCACAGATCCTGCGAAACCAGTCCTATTCTAAAATCTTTGCTGATGGATGAGATTGAAATATATTAAAACATTGATGAGATTTACATACTTAGTAATCTCTCAATCGCAAGTCATCGCTTAGGTCAGACATGTTAAGCTACAAAGGTATTTTGAGTCTGCTAAAATTTTATACTCAGTACATTGATTCATCTCATACTATTTTATTAGAACTTCCATTTACTGCTAACTTCCTAATATTCTTACAAGTATAGGCAAATACATGATTTCTTATCTATAAATAAGACACTTATCCTAAAGACATAACATATAAAGTAACTAATAATAGTTGCCACATTTGATTTGAATAATATTCATCTTGACCATATATTTCCCAAGTTCATGTACTCTGTTGACTAAATCACAGGCAATTTCTTAACAAGGGTCTTCATCCTTCTTTTTTTAAATTTGACCCTATTCCAAAATATTGAAACCTCTAAAGTTTGCAACTTTTGACTATTATTACTATAATTCTTCTATGTGTGTAATGGAGGTTTGATACATAAAATTAACTACCAGGTAATTTTCAGAACTTCTCTAATTCCAGTACCTGATTAAACATCTTAATCACTCAATAAAATGAAATTGGATTTCGTGCAGTCGCTTTTGTCACGCAGTCGTGACTTTAGTGGCCATCCAATCTTTATCGGACGGTCCAGAAAAAGCATATTTAAATTTCATTATATAATTCGTAAAATACCGAACTTAAATCATGGGCGTCCGATCATGGTCAAACAGTCACCAACATGTGACTGCGTGATTTGTCAACTGCAAGAAATTGTGGTCCCACGCCTTAATAATGTACAGAATTTCATAATATCCAATGCAACTGTCTAGACTATTTTTGAATTCATGTGTTGACATGCAATGAATGTGAGCTGGTATGTAGTAGTAGTACTTTTCAGAAATAAATACTTTCATCAACCTTCAACCGTTCCTTCTTCTTAATTATACAAGATATGAATAATAATGCTATGCTTCAAGCCTTCAACCAATTTCAATTTAGCAAAAGTTTCTCTCATTATAAATCCCTTGCCAATGCCTCAACTTAAGCTCCTTATCACTTTTCTTCACACTGTAACCATACTTATATGTTGTGTTTCCACTACTGAGTTTGTCTATAATACAAACTTCAACTCCACAAACATCATCCTATATGGAAATGCAACCACTCAGGCCTCTATTCTCACTCTCACTAATGGTAGTTTCTTCTCCATAGGCCGTGCTTTTTACCCCAAAAAAATACCTATCAAACCACCCAACTCTTCCACCATTCTCCCCTTTGCAACCTCCTTCATTTTCTCTGTTGCCCCCATCAAAAACTCTATTGCCGGACATGCCTTGTCCTTTCTATTCACATCTTCAAGAGATGTAAATGGCACAACATCAGCTGAGTATATGGGACTCTTCAATCTCACCAATGAAGGTAATCCTAACAACCATGTTCTTGCAGTTGAATTCGATATAGCTAAAAACGTAGAAGAGTTCAACGATATAAATGACAATCATGTTGGTGTTGACATAAACTCGCTTACCTCCTTAACTTCACATGAGGCTGGCTACTGGGGTGGAAAAAATGACAATGAATTTAAGGTGTTGAAGATAAAAAGCGGAGAAAATCATCAAGTATGGATTGAGTTTATGAACTCCCAGCTAAACGTTACAATGGCTCTGGCAGGACAAAAGAGGCCTCATGTTCCTCTCATCAGTACAAATGTTAATCTTTCTGGGGTTCTTATGGACGAAACATATGTTG
>Ga0315915_1000814_pt1 | contig 34835 bp, 20 predicted proteins | sample MpolbnodulesMG_FD_207738 | JGI IMG/M metagenome (GOLD analysis project Ga0315915, IMG submission 207738) | Medicago polymorpha root nodule microbial communities from Los Angeles, California, United States - branched nodules | ecosystem: Host-associated > Plants > Roots > Nodule | place: USA...
AGTGCATGCATACCTTGAAAGCCTTTTGTGACTATATAAAAAGAGGTGCAAGCTTAGTGCATACGTTTCAACTATTTATTCATTAGATAGATGATAGAAAGATAAAGAGAAAGAAGGAACATTAAGTTATCTTTCTAGCTAGCTCTTGCATTTCTCATGAACTGTGGAGTCGTGTTGGGTTTCTATTGTTGGGGTTGGGAGTTCTTAACTGCTCTTCTTCTCTTCTCTTCTCCTCTCCATCAATCTTAAATATTCCATTCATTAGCTTATCATTAATTAATTATCCTTCTTCTTATCCTTCTTCACAAAACAATCTTCTCTTTAATTTGCTAGATAAATATAAAATAAAATAAAAAAAGAAATAGAAAAAATGGAAGGAGTAGTTATTAGTGAGAAGGGATTGTTGGAATGTGGAAGAAAGTGCACTCCATCACCCTTCTTGTTGAAGACATACATGTTGGTCGAGGATCCAATAACCGATGATGTGATATCGTGGAACGATGAAGGAACGGCGTTTGTGGTGTGGCAGCCGGCGGAGTTTGCTCGTGATATCCTTCCAACACTCTTCAAGCATAGCAACTTCTCTAGCTTTGTACGGCAGCTCAATACCTATGTAAGTACATACATCTAAATCTATGCTTTGTTTATAGATTTTGTTAGACTCACTTGTCTCATTTTTTAGATATCCTCTTTTTGTCCTTTTGGTCTTTTCATAAAAAAATACATCTAAAAAATTAATAACCAAGGGAAGTAATATTAGTTTTGAAGAGATATTTTATTTCGTTAAGTATTAGGTTCTTATTAATGCAAAAAAAAAAAAAAATCCATTCCATATTGATTGTATATTTAGATGAAGTTTACTGAAAGAATGTGTTATAGAGAGTGTGAATATGAATTCCCCAAAATTTGAAATTATAAGAAAAAAATGGATAGTTTGACCATGTAAAGTTTTGTTAAGAAAAATGATAGGAAAAAAAAAGGCATTCGTTTTCATGAGTACTCCATGAAACAGGTTAACTATATTTGTTTAACCTAGTTTAGATTTTGTATCCAAAAAAACAAAAACTAGTTTAGGTTTTCTTAAACGTGAAGGAATTGACTAATTTGAAGAATTTTTAATTAAGATATAGGGTGGAACCAGAAGATATAAAATATTCTCTCCGTATTCAATACCGGACCATCCTCGTTTCTCATGTTAATTGACATTATGGGGTCTGGTAATGAGGTTAATTTCATACCTTAAATTCAAACTCACAAGTCAAGCACATAGAAAATTCAATGTTTTACCAACAAAAAAAAAATTAAAAAAATCAATGTTGGTGGGCGATATGACTTTCATTAGTTTTATTTATGTATAATAAGCATCTCTCTGTAACCAAAAAAATAATAAGCATCTCTCAATAAAAAATTATTTATAATAAGCAACTCTCAATAAAAAATTATGAGTTTAACTATGGTGGGTTGACGGTCCAAAACAACTTTGCACATACAACCAATTTAAATATTTCGAATTGTCATATAAATTAAAAACATTAATTGAAGTGGCGATTTTAAATGTTTTGATTGGTTGTGTATGCAAATTTGTTTTGAACCGTCAATCCATCACAATTAAACTAAAAAATTATTTATAATAAGCAACAAAATTATATCAATATTGAACAATTGACAACACTTATATAAAGTAAGCCAATCCAGAAAGACAAAATTGGAGAATCTATCCTCCCTCCAAATGAACAAACTCGTGACAAAGTTTTGACGTGGGAAATGTTACTACAACGGTACAACCATGATTTGCAACCCTCCTATAATTTATTTTTTAATCAAATCCTAGAAATTATTTGTTTCTGAATAACCATAATGCCAAAATGACATGACACCATAATAACCATAATGCCAAAACGACATGACACCATAAAACATGTCTAACCTTTTTGAAATTCTTGCCTTTGAGTAAAGCACCCCGAGTAAGGCACCATAAAACATGTTTTAAAAGTTTAGGAATGTGATAAACTTTTGTTTAGTTTAGGAACCTAATTACAGATTATCATAAATTTGAGAACTTCTAATGTTTTTGTTCTGTCATCATGTACTGAAGTGCCAGTTGTTTTTATAATTGATTCATTATTGTAAAATTAAATACCTATTTGTGGGATGTATAGGGATTTCGTAAAGTTGCAACAAGTAGATGGGAGTTTTGCAATGAAAGATTCAAGAAAGGTGAAAGAGAGTTACTATCCGAGATTCGGAGAAGAAAAGCTTGGAGCAACAAGCAACAACAAACGGTACAAAACCAAGATTCTGATGAAGATCAAAGATCATCATCAACCTCATCAACTTCGGGTTACACTAATCTAGTGGATGAAAACAAGCGACTCAAAGAGGAAAATGTGGTGTTGAATTCTGAGCTAACAAGCATGAAAAGGAAGTGTAAGGAACTACTTGATTTGGTTTCAATTTATACCAAAAAAATGGAAGAAGAGGAAGCTAAAGATGATGATAAAAGGCCAATGCTGTTTGGGGTGAGATTGGATGTTCAACAAGGAGAAAGAAGGATTAAAAGGACTAGAGCTGAGATTAGTGAAAACGCAAGGATTTTGTTGTCTCAATCATGCAAATAGAAATATATAAATAGATATGTTACAATAGAAGCCTATAAGTTTATACGGCTTCTGAATATTAAAGTGATAATCAAATATTAGGAAATCATATACATTTGCAAGTTCACTCTGCTTCAATCTGTTATTGATAGTTAGTAGTATTTTAAAGAATTAATAAAACTGTAAAGATATCCCAAGCATAACACTGTAATAATTGTGCTCTGTTATGTGATTTAGGATGATATATAAAATAGGTTCCGAGTGTTTTTTTTTTTTTTAAGAAATAGGTTCCAAGTGTTAATGAGTTCATTGTTGTGTAATGTGATAAATGTTATATTGTAGCGTTCAGTATAGGCTATATGTTCATTGATATATATTTCAAAAAAGAAATGTGACAAAAGAAGTTTAATAACAGTAATTTTAAAAATTAAGAAATAATTAAATTCAAGTAAAATCTATGAAGTGGACAGATTATATGCCCTAATCATATAAACATTTACAGTCTATCCAAGTTTGTCTATACATTAATCTGCTGTTGCCAATCTATGTATATTGATTTATTATAGATTATAATGGATATTGTGATGAGCTTTACATTATCAACAAGAGAAATGATATTCGAACAACCATTTTTGACAACTTTTGTGACAACTTTTTCTCTCATACTCACATTGTCATTCTACTTTCTCTCTATTGTTTTGATTTTTGTGTCACTACCTAAATTTCTTTGTATAATTTGGTTGTCAAACAAGTTGTCACGAAAAAGGGTTGTTCAAATAACATTGCTCTATCAACAAATACAGACAAGATGCCCTTGTTTGCAATTAGATAGGTACAATGCAAGATCAGAATTAGTTCAAAAGTGTCAACCATATCCAGTCTCTGTTGTTGACAAATCTCAACTGGGATCAACTCAAATAAAGGTCGAGATGCTTTGTTAAATCAATTTACATATACTTGAAATTTATAAAATTCAATTCGAAGGTCACAATTTTTTTAATATATAAATCTACTATAATAATTATATCATTAATAATTCATAATTCAAAATCTTAAACAACATAATTGCTGCCGGAATCCCCTGTTCTTTTCATGCAATCACACAAATGACCAATTATGTTCCTAACAAGCGTTCAAGATTGTAATTGATTGGTACAACCTTCATCACTTTGGTGCAATCTAACACGAATAAGGAGTAAATTCAAATCATCTATCCTTTTTATTTGTCAAATTGTCATTCTTTAAATTGAAGAAGGACACTTCAGCGATTTTAAATTTAGCCAAATAAATGAGACAGGAAAAGAAAATATGGTTTGATTCCATAAGTGCATATACATCATGATTGTTGTGGGTCATTTGATCAATTAATAAAAAACATCAAGCAAATCAGAAAAATTAAAACGGCTGCTACCAAACTCCCCTTCGCTTCCCTCCAACAAGCATTGGAGCAGAACCACAAGGAAGATTGAAGATAATCCTAATATGGACTATCCTAAACTACTCCAAAAGTTGGTGAAACAGTCAGATTCAAGATTTCATAACTGGGAATCTATTTACAATTAAATGGCACTATAATAAGGGACTCTACAATATACAAGGCCTTAGAATCTCACCCAGGGCCCTCCATTGGATTTCACTACTAGTAAAAGTTAAGAAAATATTATAACTTTGATACATTCAAACACATTGCAAACACCATGCATCATTTAATGAAAGAAAATGATGAAATAAGGGCATCTCATGAATTAGCTGCAAAATGATTAAATATTGTCTCCAGAGTTGATTGGCTGAGGCTGTACTCTGCAATCCCTAACTTATCTCTGCAAAAGTGGTAGAATTTATTAGCTTTGTTTAACAAGATTGTGGAAGATAAAAAAAAAATGTATTTGTGCTTTACCTGCTTGCTTCCAGAAGTCCAAAAACATCTGCCAGGGAAAAGTCCTCATCACAAGGCAACTGCGGCAAAGAATCAAATGAATTATTATCTGCACTGTAAAATAAAGTCCAGATACATATGCATGTTCTGCCCATGGAAGAACATCAACCAACTAAAGATATGTTTGACATCACTGAACATAAAGGCCAACTCTAAGAGTGATTTGGTCCCAACGGTGAACAAAGGTGTAGATTGAGGAAGGCTTTACATCTGTAGCCGATGAAAAGGAGAGAAGAACCAAGAAGAAAGAGATTTTCATAACTGTTTTGTTTGTTTCCCATAAAACCTAACAGATGAGTTAGAATGTCCAACTAGTCTACTTTATATTCAATTCAATATTACACGTGTACATTTAGACACGACTTTCTAACCATAATGTGGAATTTACTATAAAACTAATGTGCTAACTCAAAAGTACCTGGTATCTGATGCTTAAACCATTGTATCCCTGGCATCTTGCTCCACGAAATGAACAGAGAATAAATGAGTCAATTTCTGAGAATTTTTGTTTGGACAACCACCACTCAGAAAACACGGGCAATGGAATACCACCTAGATTACCATAAGAATAGAAAAGGGGGAATTAATACCAGAATAGCATTTATGCCTTTTAGTTGAAATAAAAAAGAGAAATATGTCGACATAACAGCTCTCTAGGGGGAGGGATGTCTATATGGTTTATGCATGCTAGAAGTAATTGACTATCAATTTATTGATTCATTACACAATTTAAAAAATAACCATATATGTAGCACCATGTAAAAGAATAAGCTTGTAACCACTGAACTTACATATTAAACACAATAAAAATTGGTCAGTAAGGGGCACATGTCCATTTTCAGACATACAAACACATTTTCCGATGAGAAAATTAACTTTTTGATTTGTTTTTATAATACTAAGAATAAGAATCAAGTTTTGAAAGGAAGGTTTGCACACACCATCTCGAAGTAATTGTTCGGATAACTGTTCCTGAGAGGCCCCATCATAGACAGGTGTACAGCACGTTAGAGTCTTTACTCTTTCTTCGTTGCCAAGCCAGCGTCCAATTAAGCCTATCATCTCTGATGTCAAGCTAATTTCTGCAATGGAGGTATTTCCTGAGGTGACGGAATCAGCACCCCCAATGCAAATTTCAAGGTCATTAAGTAAGCTTCTAGGTTGAGAAGGGACATCAAAAAGTATTTCCTGAATAGTTTGGCAGAGTGTTTGCAAATCCACAGAGCTCACTTCAGTAGGTTTTACCTGGAAACAGCGAAATTAAGAATTACATATTTGAAGGTACTTTTGTCAGGGAAAAACAAGGAAGCGCAAAGAAAATTTGCCTCCTGTTATCATAACCATAAATACCTCTAGTTCTAGATGATTGCCAAATCTTGTTTTTAGGTGCTGTGGACTTCCAATGCATCTTAGTTGTCCACCAACCTTTAGAAAAAACAATATAAATTGATCAGTATATGTTTGTGGGTGAATGCTGCAGCTTCAAGAATGTAAAGAGAAAAGAAAATAAGCTTGTACCATAATCCCTATTCTGGTGCACAAGGCTTGAGCTTCGTTCATGCTATGGGTAGTAAGAATAACTGCAGTCTTGCCTCGTCTAGTTGAGATTCTAGATATTACATCCCACATGAACCTTTTTGCAATGGGATCCATTCCTGAGGGAAGCATAAAATATTAGATCTGACAGGTAATAGCTATGCAAGTTATCAAGCATAAGCAAATGTGAAATATCTTTGACGTAGCTAATCTACATGTAGTTTCAGAAACTAATTTGTTTCAAATGAGAGGTCCAGCTATTTTGGGTTGCAACTCACTAAACCAAAACAAGGCCGATAATTGGATGCAGACCCCTTCAACTCTAATTTCACCAGTATTGATACATTATGAACAAATGAATTATGCAGACACTACTTTAAAACAAAATTTTGATCAGAGAATTGAAGGCAACAATTACTGAATCATAGACCACTTCGTGAGCTGGGTTTTCATCACATGTAAGGAAAACCAAATGAACTAAAAGATTAGGGTTTTAAAACAAGGGTCTTAAAGTGTTTTTCAAAATTCTAAAATTAAAATGGATAAAGGCATTTTCATGATGTTCAAAGAAATATGCTAATTTGACATAACTACCTGTGGACGGCTCATCAAGAATGACAATAGGAGGATCTCCAATCATTGCAATTGCAACAGATAGTTTTCTTTTATTCCCTCCACTAAGTGAAAATGATGGTTTATTAGCATGCTTTAATAAGTCAAACTCCACCAGCTTTTCCATAACAACCTGTCAAACTTATTATTGTCAATTATTGAAAATATGTAATAATTAGGATCTTTGTAATTATTGTATAGTTTATTTTATCAGTTGTGCTATTTGAACAACTAAAATTTGACAACTTTTGCAACAACAATCTAAGTGGTTAACACAGTTCAAGTAGGTGATTAATTACGTTCAGTAGATAGTTAATGGATATACCATGTGTCAAAACTCATTAACCATCAGCATAACTTCATTAACCACCATCAACATAACTTCATTAACCACAACAATTTTCTGTTGTTCAAATAAATAATAATGGAGTTTTTCTTCGTAGGCCTCATGTACATTTGGTTACCAACACAAATATTGATCTTTTGGTGAAGAAATCGGATTTAAGAATAAACTTCCTGTCACCATCATGTGATGTTTGTTGAAATATTTATGAAAATAAATTTTCAGAGGTTCAGAAGAGGACCCTGACCCACAACTCCTTTTGACTAGGGTACTTCAATCAATTTCTATTTCTGTAAGTTTTTTTTTATTTTTTGAAGGACACTATATAAGGAAGTTAAATGTCTGTATGGGTTGCTATTTCTAGGCCTTTCCATTCATAATCATTTAGCCCACAAACAAGATGGAAATGTAATGCTTTTCTTATTTTTAAGATTTGTGGTTTAAATTGTGAAATGATTAGATATCCCATGCACAAAAGAACGGTATAGGCATAAATAACCCTGATGAAGATAAGCACTAAAGTAACCAGGAACTCCTTACACATACATTGTCTATTGTGTAGTCTGGAACACTTTTTATTCTAGCATAGAGCTCAAGATGCTCTTTGACAGTTAAGAATTCCAACAGAGCATCAAATTGTGGACAATATCCAATCTGGAAGTGCAAATCAAGATAAAAAAAAGTAAGAGTCTGATGGATTTAGGTAAAATTTCAATCTATGATTGTACGTTTTTATTTGTGGGAGGAAGAAGAAAAATAAGCATACATATTTACGAGCAGCCTTGGGATGGGAACATATGTCTTTGCCAAAAATAAAAGCAGTCCCATCAGAAGGAGATTCTTCCCCTATACAGAAACAAAAAACACAAGATTTAGCAGTCAGCCCATAAGAAGCAGAGAGAAAGGTATCCAATTTTGAGCAATCATAACTACAAAAAACATTTTTCCTTGTATTATTTGTTTAAGATTTGTCATGAGCTATGAAGCACGGACACGAAACGGGGTATCGGATACGACACGTCTCCGATACGGCGATGCGCCAGTTATTGAAAAATATAGGATACAATACGTTTAAGATACATATATACAAATTAAAATAAAGTTGTTAACATTAGTTAAAAATTTAAACTAAAATCAGAACACAAACTCGAGAAGTGGTGGATTTCAAACTAAACTCAAAACTTTGGCTAATTATAGTAAAATGGAAATTGCGAATCATTGTCTTACATAAAACAAACTCAGAGGTTAAGCACAATCTTGAAAAATAAACAAATCTTGAAAAATGCTAATAAATTAAATGGGTGCATCAAAATTTATAGGCATCAATTAAAGTAGAGAGCGGAGGTAATCAAAGTTAGAGAATAGTAATTAAAGAGGGGAAAACTGAAAATTGAAAAGTCATGAGAAGTATGTGAGGTGTGTTGACTACGTATCTCAAGGTGTTGGCGGCGTATCGGAATTTTTTATATTTTCTTAATTAAAAAAATTCCGATACTCCTTCGATACGTATCGACGGCGTATCGGTACGTATCGGGTACGATTCGGCGGCCATTTAGGCGTATTGGTGCTTCATAGGTCATGAGTTTTGCCTAATTCCATAACTCACCACATTTGCTTTGTCTAAATTAGAAGATTGAGCTTACGAAGCAAATAAACACAACATATATTCAAAAGAGAAGGAAAGGGTGAACAAAGTAACATTTTCCTTTATGAAATAAGTAAATTATTCTTTAACAATGCAGATTTTAATAGGATTTTAGAAAATAAGTTTGCCAGACAAAACATTAGCATGCCCAAAAATATGATATACCGCATAACATAGAAAGCGTTGTGGTCTTTCCAGCTCCATTTGTTCCTAAAAAACCAAAACATTCTCCTTCCTGAACTGAGAAGGTTAATGAATCTACTGCAACCTTTTTCCCATGATTCTTCTCTTCAGAATACACCTTAAATTTAGAAAAGAAATCGCCATGGTAATTACAAAACAATACTTTCAATGAAAAAACAAGTTGAAGAAAATAATCCTGGGAAATACCTTACGAAGATTGCGTAAGTAGATAATGGCATTGTCAATGGAACCTGAAAGTACTCTATTCCTTTCTGTTTTCACATCCACGTCTTCATTGAGGTCCGTAACAAAAGTTTCTGGGGAAGATTCTAATAAAGGTTCCAGATAAGTAGTATTATGTGGGAAGATGTTAATTTTCCCCCACCACTTCTTGATCTTGAATGGAGTTAATTTGAGCGAAGGATATATTTCAAGCCCGAGTGTCAATAAAAAATAAATGAAGCTCTGTGATACAAAAGAAAATGGGATTAGATGAAGCAAAATGTTTTTATCCAAATATATCTGTAAATGTGTTTTGTTTTATACTATCACTAATGAATTACTACTCAAAATAACATCTTCGTGTCTTTGCAGTTTTAAACTTCGAAAGTTAGAATATCAATAATGAGAAACTAAATAGAGGAAAAATTAGATGAAAAGACTTGGACCTCGGCAGCAAGATAACAGATGGAGGCACCCGTAACATTCCAGTCATACACTCCATCACTTGTTTTATCTTTCATTCCTTGACGCAGAAGAGCTAATGAACCAAGACCGTCGGCAAAACAAAATCCAGGAGATATTCTGAAAAAGTTCTGGTGAAGAACATAAAGTATTAAAAAAAAAAAAAAAAAAACTCTGGTGAACCACAGTAACAAACAAAGAGCAGTTCAAGCAGCTAACAGTAATTGCATATCATTGCAAACAGTATTTCTTTACTTAATATATATGTACAATCTAAATGAAAATATAATATTTAGCATTTCGCTTAGTCCTATGATTCTCAAGACAGCCCACAAATGAGACCACTGACTAAGTAACTTAAAAATTTCAAACACGTTTCTTATCACATGGGATAGAAAGTCACTAGTAGGTTATCAGTATCCACTTATAATGTAATTGTAGGAAAAAGTAATATTCATGTATGATGCATGTTTCCCATTGAAAATAGGAGCACTTTAAGTTTTAGGTTGATGTATGTTTAGATTCATGTATTTAGGGAGTTGCACCTGCATGTATTTCTCCCTGTAAACATAACATGTAATTAATAATGGAGTGTAAATAAATATCATGGTTGCTGATTTCTTTACTCACTCGAGCACATTCAGAAAAATTCTTCTCCCTATTTTCACAAGAGTCATTAGAAGATAAAGTAGCAAGTGGTAAAAGTAATACAGTTAAGGGAACACAATGCGAGCTAAAAAGATGAAAGCAATCTGCTTTTTTTTTTTTAGAATTAGTTCCTAAAATGTTCTCCCTTTGTTTTTAGCATTTAGGAAAAACACTAGCTTGAGTAAGGGCATGAAATCCATGCCTATAACACATGTAAAAAATAACTATGGTGTACCTTAAGAAAAGAATTGGCGCTTATTGTGGATGGGAGGAGCCCCATAATGAATGAGATAACCATTAGAATCAATCCAGAAAAAAAGTGAACCAGGAGAACCACGTTCTGTCAGACAAGTCAATATCTTAGCATTTATAAGATTGATAAACAAACAAATGAAAAATTGATGCCTCTTGATACCTGTGCCACGGTATGGTCAAAAAAGAAAAATGTAAGGCAATAAGTCGATGATGCAATTGCAAGTCCGTATTCCAAAAGCATGATAATTGTTGGTATCAAAGAAACTCCTCCAACAAACTGATCTAGACCTATAATAGTATTCAATAGGCAAGTGTTATCATTGAAAACTATTATACTGTAAAACAAAATCCATTAAAAGGCTAAGGCTTGGTTGTATTGTGTGGTAAATCAAGAATCACATATTTATCGTTTCTAACCAGTCACATATCCTATCAACCACTTGAGAAAAAACTATGATGGAAAACAACATGAAAAAGAAAGAGGTAAAGTACAATTACAAAGCAGACATGGAATTTCTCTAGGTAGAAGACAAACAAAATTGAACTTATGAGTCATTGGCTCAGCCGACATAAAACAGACAATGAAAGGCCTAATGTAAATAGGATAAACTGGGACATTTACTACATTCCACATAGCATTGTCTAAATAATACCTAAAACAATTAAATAAATACCAGAGAATCTTCTTGTTTTGATAAAAGAAGAAATTTACAAGTCCTCGTGAGCTTAGCTCAGTTGGTATGGACAATGCATAAAATATGCAAGGTCCGGGATTCAAATCCCGGCCACCACCAAAAAAAAAGAAGAAATTTACAAAAGAGAGATAAATACAAGGACTGATGGACAAGACCTATAAACGAAACAGAACAATAAAATCATTACTGAGCCCATGGAGGACGGGCATCCCATGAGCGCATCAACTGAGCCCACTAAAAATATTTTTTCCCGCTAAGGTGGTAACCTTGCTGAAGAAGGGAAAGATCATTACTCATTAGGGGTTCAGTGAGTCAGGGTAGGCAGTGGAACCTGGACCATGGATGTAGACCAGAAAAACATAATAGAAACCGAACGAAGGCATCAAAATACCCACACAAAATTATTTCAGAACATAATTTTGATCCCAAAAAAGGACAGAGGAGGGTGTGGCAGCGTGTGGAGGTATGTGTGGCATCCTTTGGTCATGAAACTTTGGGATCTGACCGATTTTGAGGTAGGTATCCTGTGGGAATGGTTGCTGAATGGGCGACAATGAGCAAGCAGTAAACGAACAGTGATGGTCCAAAGGCTGTGATGAAGGCAACAAAAAAGGGAACCACAATGAAGGTGGCTAGGGTTTTGAGTGCAAGCAAGGCCCCCAAAACAAGGATCTCCATTACCATGTGGAAAAGTATTTCTAGTGTTATTTCACTTCTGTAAAGAGTACAGACACTAATATGCTTCTATAGACTATGATAAACCTAACGGACCTTGTTAATGAGCTGAATATAATTATTAATCATAATTAAATAATATAAAACCAATTTACAACAATCAGTAAAAATGAATTGTAAACATACCAAAGATGTAAAAGAGAACTATGGCAAGAGAGGCAGGAAACAAGAAGCTCACGAAGTCCCAAATAAATGTAGAGACCCAGTATGAAAGGACAGAAACCTGGTTAGGGAGACCAGCATCAGATTTATATTCAAAATGAGGAATGAAAATCATATGCTGAATGTAGTTTCTTTTAACAAAAAGAATACCCCACTGATTAGTTGTTGGTGCTTAGCTTTCACTTCACGTTCCTGCACCAATCAAGAGTTTATAAATATTTAGCCTAAGTGACTAGCAGTCTGATAATGTCTTTAATTTTGGACACTCTTGTAGCAAGAAGTTACTAGAAAATTGTTGACGTTTAAAATGAAAAATATAGACATCTTAAAGTAAGGGAAATTTTTGCAAAAATGAAACTACTGTATCCAAGATTGCAATGACAAAAACTTGAGTGGATCCTCAATAAAACAGTGGCAAACAGGTTTAAGTTCTAATAGAAGGAAGAGTGACTCAAAGTAAGAAACTATCAAAGAACAAAACACCCAGACAGCAGTCTTGATATAAAAAAATGTGGAGTCACATGAGATGACATAAAAAACAGTATAAGGCTATATACAGCCCCATAAATGTATATGATGTTTCCCTAAATAGAAAAGGTGCAAATGAACAGAAAAAACATGTTTTTTGCAAAGAAAATGAAGGATGATTTAATATACAGACATGCTTTCCTCATTCTCATTTGTAAACTTCTTTAGGACGAAGAAAAGAACTTAAAAATGACGAGCCGGAAGCAGTGTAACACAACTCACCTTAACAATTGAAACAGCAAATGAAGCAGGAATGAAAGAGAAGGCTATATTGACAATGATAGCAGCAGAGAAGGCATCCAGGTCCTACAATATTTCACATGCAGCTTATCAAATCATTGAATTTCTGAAGAGCATGGAAAAGACCATATAACAAAACACTGATAAAAGGCATCACACCTTATTGTTGGAGTAAGCCCTAATAGCCAATCTATATTGATTGTGTTTGGCTTTGTATCATAATATTGATATAAATAGATATATTATGAATATATAATAATAAGGCATTTCTTTATTGATTTTGTTTTGTTTCAAAATAATAAAGTCCCTAGAGTAGTTAATCCGTTTAATGGAACATTAAGTATAACTTAATTGTGAGACCCCATTAAACATAAGGACATTATTAAAGTATTTGTAGTCAAGCTTTATTGTGAAGTGGGATATCATAAAGCATAAAGACTATTATGTGGATAGACTGATGATCACATCACCCAGATCATGGATAAAGAGTTATAAAGTCTTCACATAGATATAAATATTAAGAGTAATATTTATATTGGATTGACCCACCATGAGAATACTACATAGTAAATGTTATGAAAAGTGTCATAAGATATTCTCATAGTGATAGTGGTGTATTCCACCCTTTGACCTGAAACCACTATGTACCCTAGATGTTGGAGTCGAGTGCTTTGTCACCATTCAAACATTGTTTGTTACAAGATGACTATAAAGTTGGTTGATGGGTACCCCATGAATCATGCTGAGGGACATGAGTGACCTAGATGGAATTTGCCCCTTCTACATAACAGGAGAAATGTCTACGGCCCAATATTGAACTGGACAAGGGTGACATGCTATGCCTTGTGTTCAATATAGACATGAGGGCAAAAGGGTAATTATACACATGAACGAAATCACAGAAAATGTTTCGTCAGATCACATGACATTCTCGTCACTTGGGTAGCAGTGATGTGTTGCTAGATACCGCTCACTGTGATTTAATATTATTGCCAACGTTACGGGAACCTATAGGGTCACACACAAAGGACAGATAGATGAGAGAAATAAATAAGTAAGACTTATTTATAAAATAATAAGTAGGACTTACTAGTAATTAAATAATTAAATATGATTTATTATTTAATTTACGAAAAATAGAGAAACGCGGTCCACCTTAAGGTACGGTGTGTTTAAGTGAAATATGGTGCACCGTAAGGTACAGCGTAATTAAGTGCTTGACTTTCTGAGCGCACAAGTGGTTCTATAAATAGAACCCTTGTGCTGAAACAAGTGACTAGTTGAAACGCTTAACCTTCTAAAAGTTAGAAACCCTAGCTGCCGCTCTCTCAACCCCATCTCTCTAAACCTCCGATTGAATTGGCTAGCACCGGTCATCGGAGGAATTTTGTTCGTGTGGACCGAGTAGAGGCATCGCTATGCTTTGTTGCTTTGCTCGTGATCGGAAACAATTCTGCTACAATGGTTCTGTGCTTCAAGAGGTAAACACACAATCCTTAAAGTATTTAAGCATGTGTTTATGATTTTTGATTAATGATTTAATCAAGATCCGTTTCAATGGGATTTGTTCCGCTAAGAGGATTAAAATTTTCGAAAACCCCTCTTGAAATCCCTTCACTTATTATGTCATTTATATGTTAAAATATGCACTGAGAATTTGGACTATAAGCCTAACTGAATCCCAAGAGCAAGCATTAGAGATGAGTATTGCTCAAACCTTGCGAAGACCCATTTGGTCATGTGTATAGTCAACGTGGGATCTCAACACATGCTCAGGATTGGACATATAAAGTATGGACAAATATGTGTGGTAAAGTAACAAAGATCTTAACACCCCCTCACACTCACTATTGGACATCTAGAGCATGGGCAAATATGGGTGGTCCAATAACATATCTAGGATAGGCTCCGATGCGATTTTAGAATTTTGACTTGATACCTAATTCAACCCCAAAACCTAGCTAGCTCTAGTCGGCGTGAGATTTCAACAAGATTAGAATAACATGAAATACAAATCAATTGCAATATAATAAGGTGATGTACAATGAATCTCAAAGTATAAAATAAGGATCATGCATCATGATGCTTTTATGAAATAACAAACAAAAAAAATGTTAGCGTACATGGCGTTGTAAGTGCTGGCTTTGTGTCATTGGTAGAGGGTGGTTGCGTGTCTGAATTGTCGCATTCACATTATGAGTAGCAAGCCTAAGAATTGCCGAATTCATCAAATTGATAAAGGTGGGAGCAGCATGTTGACAAGAAAAGTTATGTAATACAGTGTAGCCTAAACTTCCATCGGTGTTCTGATCATCCATCACAATTGCCCCATACCTGCATATCAAAATACACTGCAATGAAGTAAATTGTATTGTCGTTATCATAAGATAAGATTTATTTATAGTTTTTTTATGAATTGACTAGTAATATAATAAAATCAGGTTAATCTCAGTGAGTTCTCTACACTTGATAAACTAGTTTTGTTTTCTTTTCCTCTCTTTTGTAATCTACTCTTGTTTCCAAATGGATCTGGATCTCCTTCTATAATACATCAGAAAGAGAGAGAAAAATGGACAGATATTTTAATCTCATCCTCATGGATGCCCCGATACCAATATGGATCCAATTGATAAAAATAGCAGTATCTATGAGTTGAGCTACAGGCAAAAACTTTCCATATGCTAATAATTTTTAATTGCTTGACAGTTAAAAGATGGAAACTAAGAATGACATAGAGATTCAGATTTTCACACCTAGATTGGTAGGATTCATTAAAGCTAGACATCAAATATTCACTCATGTTAAGCAGAGCAGGTCCCATAGCTGGCCCTGCTGCTTCCACTGCATCAGCTAATGCCTTTTCTGAATTGGGGAATTTGTATGAGCTTGAGTTACACCTTTGAATCCAACCTCCTTTAACATTTTGTGCTACCTTCATAATAATAGAAATTCCAGTAGAAGTCCATCAGGATACACCGGAGTGCATTTTTAAGCAGCAGTAAGTCTAAGACTACAGTGAAAAGATAAAACATGAAGACAGCATGAAAACATGATTCAACAATCAGTGACGAACCTCTTCAGCAATTGGAAAAGATAGGTTAAACGGAATTGGACCACCCCCACCCCCACCGCTCAATAGAGGATTAAAATAAGAAGTTGAAAGGGTCAGTGAAATCTGATCAGGATGCGGCTTGAGCTCCAGAAATAGAAGACCAATAAACAAGAAGATAGCGGGAATCAATAACTGAAAAATAATTGTTTTGTGATCTCTCCGTGCAGATATTGCCCTCTTAATAATTAAGGCTTTCGAATGTTGCCAAAAAGTGGACGTAGTAATGAGACAACAGCTACAACACTGCAGGCTTATGAAGTTGACAAAGCTAATAACTGCAGCAAAAATTAAACCACAAGCTCTCCCCACCATGGTAGACATGAAACCAAGAATCTTCTTATAATTTCCACAAACTTTATAATAACATATTTTTGTGGATGGACGATCATTAGAAGGGAGAGAAACCACAGCTTCTGATATAAGCGAACGGTTATTTTCTTCAAAGCATTCAACTTCATCATAGTCACATTGAGCAACTCTCAAGAATACCTCCTCCAGGGTTGTTACAGATATACCAAAGCTTTCAATACCGTGACTATCTTTTTCGCAATTGCTGCTTATTTCCATGCTCGAAACTGGCTTTTTCATGCAACTTTCAATTTCCCTGAACATCCTCTCAAAGGTTGAGGAAGATGCCATAGGGAGTCTGAAGGAAATTTCAGTTCCAACCTGGAAATGCAATATCCAATAAAACCAGATAAAATGTAATCAACTTAGAATCAGAATTCATTTTTAAATTGAGTTCAAACTTTATTATGCATGACCACAGGCACTGCTAATGTTCAAATCCACTAAATTGTATAATTTTTACGGACCTCATAAGAAATGAGAGACAATAAAATCCTTCACAAAAATAAATGGAAAGCTGCAGCTTAATTTATAGCTACCCATGAACCACCAAAATTTTCATGACAATAAAATTGACAGGAGCAGCATATTCAAGTCAAAAGCAATTATTTCTCTCAAAATTTATAAATGTAGCAAAACCAGATAAGTTATAGTTTCCTGTTTATGAGTTCATTTGTAACATGCTTAAAGCTTAGTAAACTCTTCTCGGATTTAGTGCAGCACCGACGCAGCCGCAAAAGGGACTCCAGACCCTGGTGCATTTGGTGGTATTTTTAGTGATCATTATGAGATTATTCTTGGATGTTTTGTAGTCAGTCTTGGGGTAACATGTAAGCTTCAAGCTGAGTTATTGGGTGATATGTTCGTTATAGAGCTTGCTTATGAGAGAGGGTGGCATTATTTTGGCTTGAATGTGACTATTGGATGTTAATAACAAAGCTTTGGATCATTATGAGACTATTCTTGGATGTTTTAAACAAATGTTGAAGAAACACTAAAAGCACATGGTGGGCCTATCACAAGATCAAGAGCAAAGAAAGTTAAGGAAACTTTGGATCAAGAAGTTAATAACCTTCTCTCACTTAAGTCAATTCTAGAAGGAGAAGCATTCAAGATGGTTAAAGTAGATGAAAAGCCCAGTCATTATCTTTGCTTGCTTTTTGCTGCTTTTGAATGATAACTATATTTTCCCTCCTTATATTTGTGCCTTTTGTTGGGTTCTTAGGTCAACCTACTTGGAAGGGCAGTTCTTTTTTATTTTTCAAAGGAGGACAACAAACCTTTGTTCATAAAGGCACACATAAACTATAGGAGAAATACCCAATTCCCAAATTACCTAGAGAGCTACAGCCTGAGTTATGCTTGGACAATATCATCTTTCAAGCATGTTTTGTGAGGTTGAATTGGGTCCAAAATGTAAACACAGAATATTGCAGGAAAAAAGAACCCTCAAGGAACACTACCACTGGATTTGGCTCATCTAAAGTGAATAGTTAGTAAAGTGGAAAATAACCACTCATGATTTGTTATGCATGTACAGATAATATCAAGCATTTATCAATGGTTGAAATTATTCACTTCACTCTCTAAAGTGAATTGCTCACTTTAGAGGAGCCTTGTCCACTACCACTATATGCCAATTTGAATTGTCTTGTACTCATGTCTACATTAACATTGACAAATAATAACATGCATCTAAATGAATTATACAGTGAGAGAAATACCTCGCTTATACAGGTTGCTGTCGGAACATATCGGTATACAATATCACCAGCAATAGAAGCAGTAGGAGCAGACTAACGACACAGAAAGAAATCCAAATCAAAACAACCTTTTGATTATGAAACAGAAACTATAGGAATCAAAGACAAGATGTTCAAGATCAGAACAAACCTTTACAAGAGTTAGAGTGTAACCGACTCCATAATGATGCTTCAAGAAAAGAGAGCTGTCAAAATATCATAATAAAATAGAGTGAGTGAGTGAGTGAGTGGATGTGAGAGAGAGAGAGAGAGAGTCGTATGTTACAGTTATATCAAGATTACTAGGAAAAAGGTTAATGAACTTTTCACCTTGCTTCTAGAAATCATGTTTCAATAACAAAAAACTAGGAACTTTAAAGGTTTTATGGATTTCCCTCAAGTTCAAAGAACTGAAGCATAAAATTACATGAAATTTACAAATCTGAACAAAAGAGTGTGCTTGTATGCGCATTTGTGCACTTTGTTTAGGCTGTAGGCTTGTAGATCTAGGCAATGTGGACCTTGGGCTTTTCTCCTATATTTTGTGTGAATTTATGAACAAATGTTGGTTATCCTCATTTGAAAAGAAAAAAAAATCAATGAAAAATAACATGGAATAGCTCTTCCAATTACATCTCACATCCAATTAGAACTTTCCTCGGCAGTTCAATCAGTAACAATTCTCTAACTTTAGGTGGTCCTTCCGGAGGCCATCGCGGCAGTTTTGGCCGTGGCAAATGCCTCCCAATGTCAAGTGTATTTCAAGTTTAGCCACACAATTTCAGTGTGTTTGATCATATGAACCTAATTGCAAACCTTCGCTCTTAAACTTCACAGTTTTCAGCCTGGATTTCAACAGAGGTTCCAAAGTCCAGCCAATTCACAGCTCATTACACATGGGAATTTAACTGCTCCTAAGTTTATGGCTGCTCCTCCTCAGCAATATCATTCTTAAGCTCCTATTTTCAGCAACCTTGTGCTACGTTTGCTAGCTAATCTGCGCAACCAGCAGAGTTGGTTCCCAAACTCATGGTTTTCTTTTCATGTGACTGGCAGTGGACAAATATTCAGAAAACCATAACTTTTGAGGGACCAGATCAAATATTCATTGGCAACAGTCAAGGTCTGAAAATTTACACTACAGATTTCATATTATATAAGTATATTTCTTCTTCAAATCCTATAACATCCTTTGTTCTACACACCTTGTTATATGTTCCTCAAATCACAAAATCTTATTTGTTCAATGGCGTGTAAAATATGTAAGAAAAATATGAAAATGGAATTAACCTTCCACAGCATTTCAGAGAACCATTGGCCATGATAGCTATCCGATCACCTAGTTCATCTGCTTCATCCATAGAGTGTGTTGTTAGCAAAATTATCCTGCCCTTCTTAATTTTTTTTATTAACTGCCAAGTCAAACGCATTGAGTATGGATCCATTCCACTTGTAGGCTCATCAAGAATTATAACCTGCCAAATAAGTCCAAATATTCCAGTTCTGCTCAACATACAAAAACAAAATCATGTGTTGTTAATTTTTCATACCTTACTATTTCCAATCAATGCGATTCCAAGGGACAATTTCCTCTTCATGCCCCCAGAAAGAGATCTCACAACAGTGTTGACTTTATCAGCCAGGCCCACCTGTTCAAGCAATAGAAATTATCTAGAATTCTAAGCTGATTCTTAAACCAACAGAAAATTTTTAAAATGAAAAAAGGTAAAGGGAGAGTGGGAGGCAGGATAATGTTTACATGGATAAATGGAAACTTAAGTGATTGGTATCCTAGTAATTGTCACGATTAGTTTCCTTATTTAATTATGATTAAGAGTCTAGTGTTATTAAAAACAAGGGAAGGTGAATAGTCTTTTGTACAGAACTACAATTACACTTCAAAATTTCTATTATTTCTCTTCCTTCTTTATCTTGAACCCTATGACTTCAAGATTTACACGTTCTCAGAGTCCACTAGTGTTGAAACTTAAAAATGAAAACCAGAAACAGTATACCAATTAACAAGATAAGTTTACATTTTTTAATCAATTTAATTCCCTTGAAATGATCAACAAATCTAATTCAATCATACTTACAGATTTTGGTGATAAAGATTAGAATTTTTAGATTTAGAATGATGAACACACCTCATCGGCCATATTTATAACAATGCTCTCCAATGTGTCTTCCTCAACACCCTTTAATATGCCAAATAGTTCTAAATGCTCTCTCACCTGCAGAGTCAACGGAAGAACCCAGCATATTGTACTCAGTAAAATCAAAAGGTGTTCATAAATGTAGTTAAAAAATCAGTAAATCTAATCGGAAATTAAAGGTTCCGTTATATATCTTTAAATGCATGAATATATTGTCAAAACTCAGGGCCTAACTCATCCTTACAAAACCGGCTTGTAAGGTGAGGAGTACCTCCTCTCTATAAACTCTTCTCAATAATCCTATCTATCCGATGTGGGACTAAATCCACCAAGTGTTGGCTGCTAACATATATAACACTGCATCTCAGTGTTGTTTATAAAAAGGGAAAATGGCTATACGATACAATCAGTGATGGACCGAGAAATTTTGGATGGAAGGGGAAAAACCAGTGTTTTTAAATAGCGGATACAGTGCTGTTGTGTAGCAGAATTTGAACAAACTGCTGTTGTTCTGCAATACGCTATTAAGTACAAAATGCCATTGAATAGAAGTTATAGCACTACTGGGTAACAGAATTTGAACAAACCGCGAGTTTCCGAGATCCACAATTGACAACAATGGGAAAAACCAAGAGCAGCATATACATGGTAAAGCTAACCATTCAATACATGAAAATAGTAATACAAAATAAATAAATAATTGCAGTTTCAATTATTTCCAATACAGTTGCATACCAATATAGGTCTCAGATCTATAAGAATATGTTAATTACATTGTCATGACAAGTACATAGTAATGGTAATTAAAGCCCCCGAAAATGAAATAATACAGAAAAAAGAAAACACTCACTAAATGCTCAGGTTATAAATTAGGTGTATAACACAAGACTTGCATTAAGCCAAGAGAAAACGGAAACGATTGACTCATTCGAAAATCAGCATCAGCAAATATGAAGACAACAATAATTATCTTCAATACAGAGAATGAAAAAAAATGCTTCTACTTACAGTCAATTCGGGAAATAGTATATCATGTTGTGGGCAGACACCCAAAACCTTCCGTATCTCATCCTACAAAACAAGACCATGACATTATGAATGACACAAGACCAAGCAAGTATGGAACAAGGAGAAAATAACAAAAACATTTCAGGAAGGCGTATCGATGTCTGGCTGCACAGTGGATGAATATGAGTTACCAAATCCAAATTGAGACATATTACACCTTTAGCAACATAAAAATTGTATTCAATATTTGTAGAAAATTGTGATATTGATCTAGAGAGAATATGAGAGAGAGATGAATCATATTAAGGGAGTGCATCTACTCGAGCTCACAAGGGCTTACTGTACACTCTCCATATCCCATACTCCACGTGTAACCAACCCTTAAAATCTAGGAAACTAACTAAAGTTTCATAGATTTTAGGGGTTATTTACATGGGGAGGTAGAGGATAGGGAGAGTGTACAGCATAAAACTAAGTAACAAAAAATGGAAATATGAAACTTGTTGTTTAAGTAACTTGATAAAAATAGGACAAAGTTATTGAAAAATCTCTATTTGATCCCCGTAGTGTAAAAAAAGGTATTTTTTGCTGTCTTGATCACTAAAAGACTAACAAATTACTTATGTTCTTCTAAATTCTTCAACAAATGATATTTATGCCTATTAGCAAACACGTTTGTAGCAAAAGTGCGAAACTTAAAACTTACAATATCAGAGACGATGTTCCTTCCAAAAATCAAAGCATCCCCAGAAGTAGGAGGAAGAAGACCAACAAGCATTGATATTGTCGTGCTTTTCCCAGCTCCATTATGTCCTACAAAACAAAAACAAAATGATTAAGCAAAAACCTAACCCCAAATTGTTAGTGTAGATAAAACCAAATTAAAAGAGACGATCATAAGAGATCGTCCTAAAGCCAAACAAAAAAACCAAAATAATAATAATAATAATATTAAAATCTTAAAAAAAACTCATTTCTTCCTTGTAATATACCCCATCTCCAGTTTTAGTCCGTAAAAAAGTTTTAGGTTTTAGTTCCTGAAATATATGAAAAGTTATATTTTCATTCCTCCTTGATAGATAGCTTTGAAGAAAGAGTCCCCAAGGGCTTACAGAAGTTGGTTGGCGGTGTCTCGGAAAGGGATACCTACGGGAGCAGATGACCAGAAAGGCCAAGTAAACCATTGTAGAATGCAGTCATCGCGCATCGGCACCATAGTAAACATAATTTGCTCATGTGACTGGGAACGCGTACCAATTCGCATGTACCGGTTCATGATACATTCATGTATTGGTTCGCCAAAATTCACACATAACCCATTAAATCCACGAACCAGAGAAAGAGGAATGAGCAGTTTCCCGTTTGGATGGGGTATACCCCACTCACACCTAAATGTGATACAGCTATATCAGAGAAGATCTTTTGTCTATTCAAATCTTCAATCCCCACTCACACCTAAATGTGATACAACTACATATTTATAATGAATTTTCTTCTCTATTTTCTTGACACATTCGATATGGGCCGTCTTTGTTCCTTTGAAAAGCTTACACTGAAGGCTACTACTACCAATACTCAATTTGGGACTACTCTTACTCGGTTTTTTCCTTTTTTCGGTAATATGTGACTACTCTCTGTAAGAGGCTGGGCTTTATTAAATAAATAATATTTTTTTTTACAGATTAATGAATTAAGAAATTAGTATTTCCTATAAAAGCAATGTCCACTAATATTTAACATGAAAATATTTTCAGACTCCTATCACCTTTTATTATTTTAAGTTGATTTTTATTGATATTTTACATCTTGTTATCATGTACTTATTGTTTTTAACTAGTCTAGATAAAAAAATATATATTGGTAGCATACCAATAAAACTATTATGAAGTACCAAGAACCCAAATAATACAACTACTATATATCAATAAAGTTATTGTTTTTAACTATGTACCGCATACCCAAACCCGTACCACGTACCAAAGCGAATTACAAACCAGGTGACTTTGGTCGGCACTCAGGTGCAGTTCTATGATAGTGACTTGGATATCATGGTCGGCACTCAGTAGCATGGGATGCTTGATGGAGTATTTAAGCATCTTAGTTCTCCCCCGTTGATAGTCTCAGAATTTGGGTTAGACTTTACCCTTACAAAACCAGCTTGTAAGATGAAGACAACCCACCGCTTATAAATTCATTGTTGGGTCATATCTCATCCAATGTAGGACTCTTAACACAACCCTGACAAGATTGGCTCGATAGTGGTAACTTGATAGCAGGTGGTCCATCAAATCTTGGATAGACTTTGATACCATCTTACAATTTGGGTTAGGCCTAACTCAACCCTTACAAAATCAACTTGTAAGGTGAAGACTACCCACCACTTTATAAATACATTGTTAGGTCATATCTCATCCAATGTGGAGCTCTTGACATATAGCTTGCATTTAGTGGATTCTCCTAGTTCTTAGATATACTTATCTCTATTCTAACTTTGGTGCCACACGCCATGCGAAGGTTGATGACAAAAAAAAAATTAGAAAAACGTTCTCACTAGCTCTATCGAGATTATGATCAATATCGACCAAGGTTTGTTTATTACTTCAGTTGGTAGCTCCCAATTAAATCCCCCCGTTACAACTACACACTTCCTTGGTTATTAAAAATGTTCTGCTTTCCCCTTCTATCACTAGAATATATTCAAGACTCAAGCCCAAAATAGAGGAAGAGAACCCTCTCTCTCTCACAGACACAAATAAAACAGATTTATATACGTTAACAATAAAGAACCATACTTACCTAAAAGAGCAAGAATCTGATTTTCATATAATGTCAGCTGTAATGAGTTAACAGCACAGCAATCTCCGTTTTTAGTAGCATACACTTTATGCAAATTCCTGATTTGAATGCACCTAAAAGTTTTGGAAAAAATCTATAAGAAAGAGGCAATGTATCATATTTTACTAAGTTGATGCACTTGCATTGTATATCATATATACCTGCCATCAAGCTCCTGTTGTTTCATGTCTAAGCTTATTGCTTCTAGAGCAGGATTGAAAATACCTCGCCCCAAAAGATTCCCTTCTGACTCAGAACTCTTGCCAGTAAATTTAACTTTAGAACTGGAGGATCTCTTTCTCCAGAAATCCTTTTTAAAAATAAAGTTCCATGGATAACGCAGTCCATACTCCCTTGGAAGAACCTTTAAGATGAGCATAATTTTGATTGTTGTATCATTCAAGCAAAAAAAAAACTTCATTCAAATGGTCATGTGTGTATGTGAACAGACATAAGCGCATGTATATATACATCGTCAATTTCTTGGAAACAAAACAATAAAGAAATTCACCAGAAAAACCAATTTGAAAAATAAATTTTAATGATGTACAGGAACACACTAGTTAGAGACAGGATTAAGTGTTCAATACATTGGTCTTTTAAGTGTCTTCACACATAGCCATAAGTTATACAAATTAGTACATCACTAAATCAATCAAGCAGCATACGCCTCTTTCTACCTACTACGTAGCAAAGGACTGGATTTCATCTAGACATATGCAGGCTCCAAATAGGAGAGGAGGACACTGTAGAGTGCCGCACTTCAATTCTAGTCCAGATACTCAAATAAGCTCTAGTATAAGGGTATATTATTCAAATAAGAAAAAGCATACCTTATCGAAATACAGTCCAATTGCACAATAGAGCAGTGTATCAAGTATCATCATCAGAAGACATGCAGAAAAGTTCACTCCAGAAGACTCCTGCAAACTAAATGTCTTAGGAAATTTGGACCAATAGTAAAAGCAAGGGACCTGTTGCGGAAACTCACCCGCCATATGTTGCTCCAGCGGAGCCCAACATGAGCGCGCTCGTAATCAGCAAAGTTGATAGAACCCAGAGCAAATGCCGTAGGTGAAAGCAGAGAAGCGAGAACCTTCAAGATCCTGAGTTAGGTAACCTCAAATGAATAAAATATAATTCAAATATGAAAATTTGGACTAAATATATTAGTTATCGGAAGGACAATCACTCACATAGAGACTCCCTCGTCGTTGACAGAGTAATACGGCAAAAAGGTACCAAGAAATGACAGAGTTCCAACAGCTACAGCTGTTTTGGCCCTTTTGAAAAACGTTGATATAAAAAATGACAGCGTGATTGCACTAAGCCCAAAAATGAAGAAGTACGCAAACACCAGCGTCTTATCACTATACTTGAATATATTATCCATGGTGCAAGCTGTAATGACCGCAGAAGAAATTGCAAACTGTAAAGAGAAAATAATAGAAGAATGAGATCAACATAATTTCTTAATCTAGAAAGCTAAAGAATCAACTTAACACGCATAAGTTATATTATAATGTTCAGCACATAAAACTTCTGGCTTGAGGAATTGAAGTAGCTTATTTTGATAGAACAAGAACTTAGAAAAATCTCTATTTGATCTCCATAATGTAACAAACTATTTTATTTGGTACGGTTTACCCACTGGGACTCCAACATGACAAAATAGTATGTTTTGGCACTTCACAAATGGTAGTTTTAAAGGAATGACACTTTCGCGTAAACAAAAGTTTCAGTTTGCTTTTGTTTGTCTGTACAACTTGTTGTAGCATTCTCATTTTGTTTCTTTTTTTTATGTTAAGGTGTCGAATAAAAGGGAATGTATTTTGACATTAAAAAAATAAGCAGTAAGAGAAAGTCCTCTTAAAACAGAGAAAATGACAGATATCAAGAACAAAATGTAGCTTAAAAAGGGAATTCCCAATCCTTTTGCAAAGAAAAGAAAGCTAAAGAAATCCAAGGTCGGCTACTCACAAAAAAAAAAGGAAAAAATATGACGAAAGATTATAATATCATCCTAAATGCAGAAATTAAAACAAAAATTGTCCATTTAAGAATGAGAAGCCAAATCACAGAACAACGGACATAGAGAAGTCAAAAACACTGCCCTAGTGAAATATTCTCATTTAGGAGGTCTCAACTTCAATTCTCAAAAATGAAGTGTGTGTAAAAGTAAAAACCTGTAGCAGATGGAATAGCAGGAGTTACCTGCAAAGCATATGTGACAAACCAAGAGAGATGAAATATGCCGTCATTTAAGCCCATCATATAGAGTCCTTCTTTGATCTTTTGTTCCTGAAAGGTTACATTGAAAAATTAAGAAACACAAGCTCGACAAGAGAAGATGGCCTTTTATATCCCTATAATATTTGAAAATAATGTTTATAGAAATAAGAAAGTAAAAAAGGAAACAGCAAATAATGAAGGGAATAGCTTAATCAGACAATACCAAACATTAAGACAACCAAACCTTCTCAAACACAGAATAACTTATTAGGCGAGAAACTGGATAGAGAAACCCCAATAAATACCTGCACATACAAGTTCTTGTTAAACAATAAGCTTATCGAAGATATAATCTAATAACGCGCTATAAAGTTTTTAATACAATCTTACAGTATTCCCATGACTTCCTTTACTATTGCCTGGAACTGGTCATCAGTGTACTCTCGAGTGGGAAATGGAGCTATTCGTATGTTAGTAGGGTTAAACTGGGTCCATGGAACTTTTCGCGAGAAATCAGTGTCATGAAATCCTAGAAGAGGAAGATTTACAGTTTCGGCACTCAAGTTTAATTCAGGTTGTTGAGCAATTATTATTATGAACGAATCAACCATTTGCTGGAGCTACAAAACCAGAAAATATCAATGCATTAGTACACCAATAAAAGTGATGAAGATGCCAATTAACAAGAGAGGAAAGGGTTAAAAATAAAAGAAAACATGGTAAAACGTGTAAGAAATAAATTGAAGCAAGCAATACATTAAAAAGAAAAAAATCTAACTATGAAAGGTTTTGATGGAAATGAGCCCATCTTTCTGCGGCAGCGTGTAGATTATGCAACTCCATGGTGTACTTGGTTGGAGTTAAAGGTGACTCTTCATTCTTCAACCCTAGATTTGTTTTGGATAGGATTTTGTTTATGTTGTACTGCGCAATCAATTAATGACTAGCTTTCGTTATTTCCTGTTTACTTTTATTTAGTAGATTTAATTTCCTCGATTTTTACCCTTCAACAAAATGGGGTTGCAAAAATGAGAAAAAATCATCATCACTTTCCAAGCCGTGATCCTTCAAATGTCTATTACAAAGCCCTTCTTTGGTTGTGTCTTTGTGTGTGGGAGTGGGAAGGGAGAGAGAGCTGTCTTAACTAGCACATATCTAATTACCACTTACCTTCTTGGGTTTTGAATGCTATTGTTGAAATACTTTAGCATTTATTATTTGTTATATCAGTTTATTTTATTTTACTTGTATCACTCCTTGATTTGAGGAGTTGGCTTGGTGTATCTCTCCTATAAAAGGAGTACTCTTCTACTGAAATAATACAATTCACTATTCCTCTAATTCTCCAAAATGGTATCAGAGCCCTAGGTTATTCCAGGAAAATCAATTCTTCCCACTAATGAGCCACCCAGCTAATTGGCAACAGGCCCTCACTGGTTCATCCGATAGTTATCAATCATGTGCAACTCATGACTTATTTCTCTTGATATGTCCCTATATCATGAATAATCTCCAGCGTCATTTTTTCTTGTGTTGCCTAGTCAACAATATAGCAAACTGGATCCTCGTGCAATTATATATGTCTTCATAGACAAAAAGGGACACAAATGTTATCATCCTTAGAATCAAGGTTTTCATGTCTCCATGGACATTACAATTCATGAAACTAGGCCCTTCTTTATTTGTCCTTGGCTTCGGGGGGAGAGTATTTGGAAGCTTGGGCCCTTTGATCTTAAGTTGTGTATATTCTTATGTCCTATTCTCTGTCCTCCATTACTGTCTTATGAACAGGAGTAGGCATCCTTCTGCGGTACTAAAAAGAAGGATCGAATGCAAGAAGAAACTACACAGGAGGAACTTGAAGTTGTTAAGATCAAAGCCAACACTCCAAAATTGGTGTACTAGAAACAGCAAAACCCAAATTAGTCCAACAGCAACTTAAAGCATCCGAACCTGAGATTAACTTAATGGAAACTAGACCAAGTTGGTGTTAATGCTTTTCTGCATAGAGACCTAGAGGAAGAAGTGTATGTGAAGATTCTACTTAGATTTGACTTCACAGATGTAGAAAATAAGGTCTGAAAGTTCAAAAAAGCCTTATATATGTTGTGAAGCAATCTCTCCATTTTTGGTTTGGAAGATTTATACATGCCATAGTGTCGATGGTATGACTCCGGGAGCTCAGAAGGTAAACTCACTGTCCCACTTGTCTATGCAGATGATATCATTATATCAGTGGATGATGTTGGGAACTGAATCCTAAGGACAAAAAAAGGAGCTCAATTCAAGATAAAAGATCTTGTAAAATTAAAGTATTTCCTAGGGATTAAGGTTGCTACTCAAAATAAGGTAATTTCATCTCCCATAGGAGATTTGTCCTCGAAAACCTTCTAAAAAAAATGTGCTTGAATTCAAGTGAAGCAAGAAACGGCACATTGTAACAATCCCCTTATCTGATTTCAAGTACCCAACCAAAAACATAATTTGACATACATTTCAACAATAAAACACAACTACAAGCAATCACAGCAATAAACTACTAGTTGTGCATTACAGGTTTTCAATATATAGTTACTAGAGATAATAAAGCAGGGGGAAGAAAGACAGCAATGAATAAGAAATTATAAGAATGAGAATGAAGCAACCATACTGTCAAAAATCCACTCAAGCTGTATTGCATTGTTGGTACAGCACTAACACCAAGTTCTAAGTCATTAAGAAAAGGTCCATTTGTATCCATTATTGTTGTAACATCCGGAAAACCGGAGAAAGCCCATGTATGATTGAGACGTATGCTATAATCAAATGACTGAGGACCTTGTTCGTGAAATACAACTGCTCCTTTAATTTTGGGATTCGAACAATTCCTACACGGAAATGAGGAAATAAATAAATATAATCAATCAGAAAAACAGCCCATATTTCTGCATATCACACAATTTCAAACAAACAAACAAAATAATCATTTTCATATCTTAAGTTAAGCAGACACTAGATAATAAAATTTAATGTGAAGACATTGCTAAACCTAATTAGAGTTATCATCTAAAAGAGTTAGACAAGTGAACAATTTTCATTTTTATACAACAACCAAAGTATTTCTCACTAGGCAGCATCAGCTAGATAGATCAAATGTTGGCATAATGTCCTATAAAATCTCAATATCCCGGAACTCTAAATTATTCTAGTAACAAGATTACTTTGATTTGCCTCATTCATGGTCACTGGAACATGTCAATAACATATTATTCCAGTAGTTGATAGAGCTACAAAGCTTTCAAGCCAGAAAAGGATTTTACCTTATGTCATTGCAGGTACCATAAGCATCTGACCGGATGTATGTTTCAAACTCTAACTCATCGTTGTATACAATACTAACATGCTGCATATAGGAACCAAATTTTAATTAGATAGGTTCAATGACAACTCATTCAGAAGATGAATGGAGAAGACATTTAGATCTGCTTAATGTACAAATTTCAAAGGATGGAGGTTCTACGGTACTTGCTCGATTGAAAACGCATTTCGTTACATGAAGGCACTCCCAAATGGAGGAAGAGGAGCAGAGACGATGAATTTTGTTTATGTGCAGTGAACAAAAACAACCATTGATATTTTTGTCAAATTTCAACTCCTCTCTAAAACAAAATACAATAAAACTTTTGATTTGACATGAGAAACAAAACTAATATAAGGAAAACAGCAAGCATTAGTTAACTTGCTTAAATACCAAGTTTTTTTCCGCCTTACGACTTGTTCGAAATGAAATATTGTCCTGTATAACTTGTACTTTATGATAGATTTTCCAAATAGTCACAATCTGAAAATTTAAACTATTTTCCCTAAAAATTATTTGCTGGAATCAAAGCGCTTGAATATCCATGTAAAAACAAAATTCCTTGAATTTTGTATTCCAGAAAATCAAGTGAAAGGAAACTGAGCAGTCTATGTCTATTGCTCTTACAAACAACTCGAAATGGGGGAAATGGAACAAAGGCATGGATAGAGATAGACATGATAAAAAAGCCAAAGACGTGTACAAGGAAAAGAGAAACCAAAGAAGAGGTTTAAACATGCAAGACCCATAGAAAGATCCACATTCAAATCCTAAGCCCGAGGAATACAGTTCATAAATTTGGAGGAAGCAAAGCCAAATAATTCACAACATTTCAAGAATAAATTAAGCACAGAATACTGCATACTGAAATAAAATGAACCACAAATGAGTAGGTACCTTCAAAATCGGAAATTTGATGGACACCACGTTTATCATCATCCTCGTTTCATTGGTGTCTGGTACAAAAGCTAAATACTCTCTCTTATCCAACAAGGATTCCAAAACTTGTTGAAAGTTAGGGGATACACCTTTCCCCACTTCTACAAACATATCTTTCTGAATGTGCCTGCTCCATTTCCACATTCACATTAATCCTCACAAAATATTAAGCATAAAAGAAATTCAGAACAAAACAGCATTTGCTTCCATTACCCTCATAACCCAATTCCATTTGCATTCACTCTCTCAATAAAACAACAACAACAACAACCAAGCCTTATCCCACTAAGTAGGTTCAGCTACATGGGTCAAATTACGTCATAATGTTCTATCATAAACCATATTCTGATCCAACTCATTAATCTCTAAATCTTTCATAATAATTTTTCTAGGTCTTCCTCTGCCTCTAGTGATCTGACTATTCTCCATATGATCTACTTTCCTTGTTACAAAATCTACAGGTCTTCTCTCTCTACATCCCCAAACCACCTAAGCCTATTTTCCAACATCTTTGCTATTATAGGTGCTACCTCCACTCTTCCTCAAATGTTGTCATTTCTAATCTTATCCCAACTAGTCTTACCACACATCAAACTCAACATTTTCATCTCTGCTACGCTTAATTTATTGAAAACATAAATAAAAATAAAATAAAACCTCTGCATTTCACTCTCTTTGTTAGTTCTCCATACACTAAAACAGACGAAAATAGGAAAACAACACAAAATCCAAAGAGATAGCAAGTGATGAATAGAAACACTTACGATTGAGCTGGATGAATTTGTGTATCCACTTGTGTTCTTACAGCTGCTAATAGCATCAACACAATCGCAGGGAGCAAAATCTGTCACAGATTCATTAACAACCATCAGAACTTCAGCATTCACGAATTTTGCGTAATTGAAACGCAATCAAGAGAAACCACCAACAAACACACACACACAAAACCCTAACATATGAATTATTAACAAAATTACACTTATTCATAATGCATGCACCATAAAAGAAACAGATAACAGTTATTAAAATCAAAACTATCATAGAAACTTACTTAAAACAGAAATAAAAATCAATGCTAAAAAAAGAAACAGTTGAATTGCAATCAAACTAAGAAAAAAACAAAAATAGTAATCAAATAAAACGAATATGATCGAAAATGAACAACGATGTTGAATCGGTCAACAATACAGAGAATCGGAGAAGAAAGACAAAAATTGAACGGAAAAGAGAAAGATGAAAATAGGAAGAGAAGAGTGAAGAAGAATAACCTCAGCAGAAGTAACGAAAGGGTGACGAATTTTGAGGAGGTAGTTTTTTCTGAGCATAACCTTTAACTGGCGTGAAGCGGTTCCCATGGTGGAAGAAACCCTAGGAAATGGAAGAATGTGAAGGAGAAAGAGGAACGAAGAAGAATCGTAAAGTTCACGTTGTTGTTGTTGTTGTTGTTGAACTCATGTCAAAGTGTTTGCGTTTGGTGGAGAGTGAGGGAAGGTGGTGAATAGAAGTATGATGGAAAATGACAAAAGCTAAAAGCTACTTGCCTTCGTAGATCAACGCATCTTCTTTTTTTAGACAAGTGGTTTTCATTTTTTATTTATAGATAAAAAATTGCGAGAAAAACGAATTAGGAATTTTTATTTTTATTTTATCTTTTTAAACGTAACTACTCTGTTCGGTGCTACATTGAAAATGAAAATTGCAAGAAAAACAAAGTAGGAAATAGTATAATATGAGGGATATTAGTTGCAAAGTGTTTGGGTGGGGTCGGCCTTGTCGTTACTTATCTATCCATCAAGTTTCGGTTAGGACTTGGCGCCCCCGAGCATCCTTTTATGATACTAGGAATAAGGAATTGATTCTCCTAAAAAAAATGTTCATGTTAGTTAACTGTTGTTTATCCAAGAAACTTTGTTTTTAATATAAGAAAAAGGCTAAATTGCAGTTTTTCCCTAACTTTTTCAAAGTTGCGATTTTGGCCTCTTAAGAAAAAAAACTACAAAATAGCCCCCTAAGTTTTGCAACTGTGGCAGTTTTGGCCTCCAAGGCTGATATTGACTCGGTCTACGCTGACGTGGCACCCTAAGTGAGGTGCCACGTGTTTTGTAGTTTTTTTCTTAGGGGGCCAAAATCGCAACTTTGAAAAAGTTAGGGGTCTAAAACTGCAATTAAGCCTAAAAAAAATGAATGTCTTTCAAAAATATATAAAAAATGAAAGTAGAATACTCCCTTCAAACTTTATTACAAGAAGAAAAACGAAAAAACATCAAAATCAATGCAATCATTTATTAATATAATTTTTTGAATATTTTTACAAATATGTTATCGTGAAAAATTGTGAAAACATTAAATACATCTTGCTAAACCATTAAAAGGACAAGCATCAAATGATGCGTAGAAAAATCTTTAAGTAATAAATAAATCTTAAAAGTTGTGTTATTTTCTTATAAATATGACTAAAAAAATTTTAGAAAAATTCTTATATGGAGGATCGGAGGGAGTAGTTGATAACACATGAGAAACATAGAGTAAATATTGAAAGAATTCAATATCATTCTTACCACGGTGAATACTACTAGCTTTTCTAAATCACGGTTGAAATAGACTAAAACGTGTGGAAGCAGTGGGTCACCGCATGAATAAACAGGAACTGAGTTCATTAATCATGCAATGAATGAATTAACCAAGTATTTGTATGTCAATAACCACCCACTTTTTCCGATCTCTTCTAGAGTTGATATCAATCATGTCTAAAATTTCTTTTAGAGTTTATACATCCTTGTTTCTTGTTCGAGAAGTTTTATCCTTAGAGTAGGTCACACTTCAAGTGTGGCTAAGACTTATTTTCAATATTGGATTGTTTAACGAGAACATTCATTTCGATTAAAGCATTAGAAGTTGATATATATTATTTTGTTAAACCTTTTGGATCAATGAATGCATTTGATCATCGGTTTACTAGGTTCTGCACATGAGCTGTCTTTTAAATTTTTAGTTCATGTTATTTATTCCAAGTAGTCTCTTTTTTCCAATTGTTTTTTACCCTAATATTGAATAATTTGATTCATTATAATGACATTTAGCAAATCAAATTGTAAATAAATCGTATGTTGTTGATTCAAAATATATAATATACAAGATTCATATCAAAAATATATTTGAATATTTGCTAAGGATCTATCCTAGTATGTTACACGAAAACTCAATTTTAAAAGAGAAGTGTTAGGATAGTTTTTTAGGATGATGTCAATCAATGTTGCAATATACTTCTTCCGTCCCTATATATAAACATTTTTTATCTCTAATTAAAGGGTGTTTATATATAGAGACGGAGGGAGTACAAAATAGCATGCCATCAAATGGAAATTGAAAGTTTGCATCTTGTAAGCATCAATCTTACGATTAACTTTCTACATCTAATGAATTATTATGTTGTGTGTATCCAAATATGTATGAACATGTGATACATGATTTTCGATATCATTTATAATAAACATACATTACACATTAAATGCTTGCAATGGATAATCGAAAGAAAATAAGTTTTTATTCGAATTAGCTGAACAAACAATCTCCCAAACATTTATTGCGAGTTGACTATAAATAAACATGCGACCATTTAATTGATCCATCAATTAAAATCATAAAGTAGATCCATTATCCACATGATAGGTGTATGTGTCTACAGATAGAAAAATGTTTTTCTGACATTGATAGCTTCATAATGGCACAAGAAATTCCACAAATGCCTCCAGTGGTAGTTAACTACCGTTGGACAAATCGGCAGTAGTTAACTGTTGTTGGTGTCAACGGTAGTTAACTGTCATTGTGTTCGTAACATATTCATAACAGAACCCAGCTTCCAGCTACTCTATCATCACCATCTCTCTCTAAAAATTCAAAATTTTCACTCTCTCTCTAAAAAAAACTCTACCAAATCATCCAAAAAAAATCCACTAAATCACAGGTAAGTTATCACTTATGCTATTGTCATAAATTTTAGTTAGTATATATGTTTATAACTTTAGTTGTAGTTTAATTTTTAAATTTTGATTTTTTTTTTAATATAGTTATGTTATAGATCTGAAATGCTATTAACAAATATTATGAATACTTGTTATAATGGAGTTATATTGCTTAAATTTATATTATTTTTTTAATTTTATAAAAATGTTAGGGTTTATTTAAGATTTTTAGGGTTTATGTAAAATTTTCACCACAAGTGTTTGATGAAATGTTTGAATGAGTTTTTCATTGATTATTTTTAATTTCTTATTGTGTAGATTTGAAACAATGGTCGGGTGGATCGACGTTCATGCACAATTCAACG
>Ga0315915_1000816_pt1 | contig 34793 bp, 17 predicted proteins | sample MpolbnodulesMG_FD_207738 | JGI IMG/M metagenome (GOLD analysis project Ga0315915, IMG submission 207738) | Medicago polymorpha root nodule microbial communities from Los Angeles, California, United States - branched nodules | ecosystem: Host-associated > Plants > Roots > Nodule | place: USA...
TTAATATATTTAAAATATTATAAACAATTGAAAAAAAAAATGATGGAACCCGCCACCAAAAATAAACTACTTGCGAAATTTGATTATATTATTTTTGTAAAAAGAATAAAATCTATGCTACCTAATTTTTTAATATTATTTTTGTGTATTATTAGAATCATTTGAAAATGTTACTTATTTATATTTTTAGCGACATTTTATAGTATCATACAATAACAGAATAAAAAACGAATTTTGGAAATCGGTAAGAAGTCTAAATTAGAATAAAATTTTAACAAGTGTCTTAAAATCATCCTTTTTAATAAGCAAACTTGTATTTAGGGGTGAACATCAAGCGGGTTTGGTTCCAGAGTGGCAATCTAGCCCAAACTACAGGTCCAGACCTATGTCCCAATTCTGCCCAAAATTAGCATTCGGTTAATGCGGGTTCGGGGGTTATGTGGCTCAATAGGCAGTTAAATTCGGATTGGACCATATCTAGCCCAATATGACTTTGCCGACCCAATTGAAATTTGTAGTTTTTTTTTCTTCAAAATTTCTATGTTGTTTTTCTTTCATAAAAATGAGCCCAAAGTCTACCATGTTGAAAACCTAATAATTTGTGAAATCATATTGGGTTGGTAGACTTTGTTTTAACATGGTAGACTTTGACCTCATTTTTATGATAGAAAAAGAACAGAGAAATTTGAACTAGATGTGTAAAACTAAAACTAGATCAATTATTGACCAACTTTCAAATCATCAAACACAATTAAATTAAAATGACATTTAAATTTGTACTATATTAAAACGAGCACATTCAAATTATCATTACCACACAATACACATAATGTAGGATAGGAGATACATAAATAACCAATGACAGACAATTGTATATGTGGGGAAAGAAAAGTCATTATAATGCAATTATGTAGTAGTTGTAGCGGTATGCATTATACAAAGCATTTTTCAAGATAGAGTTGATTCACAATGGAGCAGCATCTGCACAATGGAAAACAAAATATTAAGTAAACTTTAATTTTACAAACCGACTAGATAAAATAAACATGATAAAATACTTACAACATCCAAAGTAAAATGGATCATGACACTTTGAGATTCAACGTAAATTTGAAAATTAGCATCATTGATAGAGAGTGTTTGGTATGCTTAATAAAAGTTGCAAATGTAAAAACGGTAAGCCGCAAACATGAAAATGGTGAAAATATTGATTCAAATTCAAACCACAAGACATTGAGCAAAAATACCTATGTGTTTTCAACAAATGCAAATCACAAGCTACTCAAATTCGCTGAAATCAAACTTACAGTTCAGCATAATCAAAATTAGATGATATCAGTTATAAGTTTTAGCCAACAACCTATTTAATATATAATTATTAGTATTTTAAAAATAAAAATGCACCAGTGATTCAAGTGTCAATAAGGTATTTTCCAAATCAGGCACAACCGTAAAAACAACCACAAAATAGTCCTTGTGATAACAAATCAGAAACAAGGTATTCAAGATTTTATAATAAATAAAATCAATCACAACTGAGTAACAACTGAGACAATAAAATGATATTTTATACCTCTAAAACCCCTCATCATAACTAAAATTACACTACTAATTTTGCTCAAAAAGTAACAAAACAGTCTATGATAAAAAGGTTGGTGTCATCCAAAAATTACATCTTTATCCCACTCCTAAATTATATGCATAAGGCAACATCACTACAATAAAATAGATCATGTTAGGATTTCAACATAAGTAAATATTATTAGATTAAAAAGAAGGTTTACAATATACCTATCACAAAAAGTTGTTCTACCAAGTCAAAGAATCAAGAGTTGCAAAAACAACAATTGACTATTAAACAATATTGAACATAAACTAAATTCTTTCAAACCGTAGAAAAATGAACATAAAAACATGCAAACTTACATCCAAATTTTTCAAACACATCCAGAAGACTGTGATGATGAGAAACTAGCGGATGCGTTTCCATATCCTTTTTCGACAAATATTCTTTGAAAATCTACAAATATTCAATTATACAATTTTTCAGAAACATTAAAATTTATTATATGGTTGTTGTTTAGAAATAATATAAATATTTCACATGTTATGATGTCTTTAGAAAGCTCAGCATCCTCCATAAGTTGCAAGTCTTTAAAGTAAGAGAATGATAGTTTCAACCAGTTTTGGTAACATATTAATGCATGTACCGTTTCTTCCTTTAGAGAGCTCTTTCTATAACTCCCCTCTTCTGCTGAAAGCACTTTCTGAAGCAACAGTAGACACTAGTATGGCCAAAATATATTTGTCATTGTAGATAAAATTGGGTATTGACTTGAACTATTTTCCCCCCACACAAGAATGTCAAAGTTTTCAATACGCTTGATACAATTGCTGTTAATATACCCATCAAGCTCATTATGTAAATAAATTGAGTTTTGCTCCTATAAATGTTGGTGAAAATCATTGGCTCTTGCCATATGTGAAGGGCGAGCAACATAAGCTGCATTGGTTTCATCGTGGGAAACATTTTCTCCACCACTAGCAAGTGGTTGTCCATTGTTGACAGTTTGGTCATGGGTTTTCATATATCAACAAATACAATTTGTTTATACTCTCCCTAATAGTACCAAGTAATTCTTTGGCAAACACAGATTTATCATCATTCATATCATTATTAAAAATCCACTTAATATACCTCAATTTGTATCGCGGGTCAAAAATAGTGTTAAAATACAAAAGGTTGTACATGTTAGCAATGTTCCACAATACTTGTTGCACTTAGCCATCATTTTTGCACTCATAGTTGCAAAAATTAAGTTTCAGTCCATAGTGGCACACTTCAACTCACAATAAATGGAGGACACTTGGTGAAGGGTTGTATGTATACTCACATGTTGGGTGTTTTGGTTGCTTCATAAAATAACTCCAAAAACAATAGAAAAAGCTCTTGCATTCTCCAATTTATCACTCATTGGCGGACCAACAGCTCCAAAGAATCCCATATAACTAGAATCTTCATCCTCAAGCTTTTCAAAAAGCTACTTGAAACTTTTCAGCAACATCTAGCATCAAATATGTCGAGTTCTAACGAGTGGAAACGTCAAGACATACCAATTTTTTAAATGTTAAACAAATTCGGCACACTCTTTAAACTTGGCAGTCCTATGAGGAGAAGTTTTTACAAACCTATCAGCATCCCTAACGCTAGTAACCGACATATGTTTATCTTTCAACGTAGTCAAAACCACCAAATTCAAGATGTGGGAACAATAACTCATGGAAACAAGACACATGCCTCATTAGCTCATTCATTGTTTTAATTTTTTTTTTCAAATATGTCATAGCTACATCATTTGATGATGCATTATCAACGGTTATAGTGGACACATTTCTAATTCTCCACTCCCTTATCACCTCTTCAATTTTCCTACCTACAGTATAACCCTTGTGGTTTGGGATTATAGTAAATCTTATCATTCTTTTTTTATACTTTCAATCACTATCCACAAAGTGTGTCGTAAGAGTCAAGTAGTTAAGGTTTTGAAGAGAGGTCCAACAATCAGTAGTAAGTGCTACCATATTGCATCATATTACTGTAGTGTTTAAATGTTTCTCCCTGAACTGTCCTAAATGGTTGCTCATCTAATATAAACTGTCAACGCCTTTCTACAAACAAGCTGGTTAAATCTATAGCTAACAAGAACTAAATTAAACCAGAACCCTCAACGGCTGGATATGTATGAATAGTATGGTTGAGCGCATATTTAAGATGATTTTGGAGAATATGATTTTTTACATATGGGTGTTCAAGTTGGTGGTACCATGAGTTTTAAGGTCACACTTGTATCTTTTGTGGCAATGTTTACATGCACCATTTGGTACTTTAACTTCACTATCAGATAAGCTTATAAAGTGTTCCAGCAATCAGTTATTTGTCTAGGACCATTTGTATTAGGCTTTCTCATCTTTGTAGGTTCAGTATTTGTCAGTCCATGTCCGACAACTTGAGTTGATGTTGTTACACCATCTTTAGTAATTATAGGTTGAGTAGATAGTGATTGATTAGGCTAGCTAATCCTTGAAATTATGGAGGCAGAGCATATGAACATGACTTCATATAAAAACATTCGATATCATCACTGTGTAGGTCCGCTTTCAAAAAAAAAAAATCATTACAAAGTACCGTAATGTTAAATGAAAAAAAATAATAATAATGTGACAAAAAATTGAGATTTGAAAATTGTTTCAGTATTAAAAACATAATATGTTTTAAATTGTAATAAATTATAAAGGGTAAAAAGTGATTTTAGATAAAGTAGCCGGGGTAAAATTGGAAGAAAAAACAATAAGTTATAAGCTCAAACGCTACTTGTAATAGCGTCTGAAAAATAAGCTATAAGCTCATGGTAAAAAGACTGTTACCAAACATAACTTTTTTTTATCAGACGAGCTTATTAACTATTCGCTATAAGCTAGCTTCTTGGCCTTAAACAGAGCCTAAGTAGTTATATCTTGTATTGGTGATTTGAGAATTATTATATCTATTTAATTGGTTGAATAAAAATGCAGTTAATTTTAGTATTGCTAGGAAATGAATATGTGTATTTGTAAATTCTAATGTTATACTTGAGTTCGTATATTCGTTATGTTGAACATATATCTTACCCTCCAATGGAATTTTGGTCGCCTGTATCCTCATGGTGTAGACATGCAAGTTGAGGATGCTTGATTGGCGTGAGTTTTCGAGGACGGCTTGATGCTTACTCTCTTTTCCATGCTGTTATTTTGGAGTCTTAGTAGGAGTGCTCTAATTAGGATGCCGAAAGTTCTATTTACCTTATGAATTTATGTTTGAGAAACCATTGAGTTTACCATGTTGATGTATCAAAGATTTGGAGATTACGACTTTGTGATGTCTTAGATGTTATTTATGTTGCGACTGTTTATGATTATGATATTTATGCATATTTTGGATTAATGATGAAGTAGCACCTCGATCTAATGTGATTATCTGTTGAATAATTATGTAAATATTATATGTGGGGTTTGAGGGTGTTACAAATCCTAATTGTCAAAATTTCACTGAGTGACTCAAAGTGCACATACATAATTCTTTATACTAAATGCTAGACAACATAGCAATGTGTTATTCTTGAAGAAATTTTGATAATCTATTTTACAAAGTTAATCCAAGTTATTTCTATACTTTTCTATTAACATTTGCTTTGAGACTGTCATGATTTGTGACTAAAATTTTGAGTCATATTTTAACAATATATGGTTACTGAAAGACCCTATGATTACAACGATATATGGAACCAAAGCTTAAGACAATAATCATGGAAGAATAAGACTCTTTAATGATTTCACTAGATGTAAGAGACATTAACATATGCATTTATGCAATCATCTATCAATAGACAAAATCAAAAACAATATTACTAGCATAAATACATATACTAAAGAGATCCTACAAACAAATCATACTTAGCAACATACATGTATATGATATGTTAGAAACTCATGGGGCATAAGATAGAACATCAGTTCAATCGCTAGACGAGATCCATTATCGTATTATACATAAAATCATTTGGAAGATGTTGCATAATTTAACAACACATTTAAGATAATTAGGTTACTACAACCCTTGTTAAGTAATAAGTACGGTGTAACGTCCTATTTTCCTTAACATTGGAAAATAGTGTTACGCCTTAATACTTAAATATCTAATGCATATTCAGTTTATAAATCTTACTTTTACTAATAAATTAATTCAGTTACTTAAAACATATTTTAAATAAATATTTTTCTTGCATATTTTTCATTTAGTAAGAGTCATACTTCTTGAATCATAGAAAATAACAATAAATACAACACAAATATATAAAATATGCAATATATATGAGTCAGGATCCGTTGACACCATGTGTTAAATTAAAGTTTGACACCAAATCTCAACCATTTATTTTATTTAATCCAATGGTTCATTTTTTATGTTCACCAAATAAACTTAAATTAAACGCATGCTATCATCCACTCTCGATTTTCTTCTGCAAAAATCATGACACTTTGTCACACGCACCCAACAATATTCTTGTTTGTATACTCATTCATCTTATTCTTAGCTAATTATGGATGGCAACTCAGGAGGACACTTTTTGTTTATGTCAAATTTATAAATTTATGAATTTAGGGATATTTTGGAGGATTTGTTTATACCGGTGGAACTTTAGGTGTGAAAATTCATTTTTTAAAATGTTGTGAGTTTGGTGCATTATCAATTTGGTGAATGATATAATGCACATGTAGAAAGTCTATTTTATGGTTTTGGTAAAATCAAAACCCTATAAATTTAATCGAATCAGTAGTCAATTCTCGTGATAAACAAATCCAGAATCGTTGTGCCTGTGTAATTGAGATTGAAGTGATTAATAGACACGTAGACATGCTACCATTGTTGCTCTAAGGTTCAAACTTTTCTTCTTTAAAGCAAATTCAGAATTAAACGAATGTGGCGTTAGGGCAATAGAGAAGAAGGTCAATGTGGGTAAATTTAACAATCAATATCAATCTTTGGATTAAATAAAATAGACGATTGAGATTTGGTGTTAAACTTTAGTTTGACACCTTGTGTTAACAAATCTTAACTATATATATATACCATGAATCATCTTGTCCGTAGGCTTACATATTCATATTTTTCAAGGTAGTTAGATATTTTACAACATATGCAAGTTAATACGTCCTACTTAAGTCAAACTAATTGAACATGACAAATTGTCATACTTCTTGTCACCTGGAATTCACTACCACAAAAGAAAGGATCATACGAGTGTAGAGTTATTTAAACTACTAAGTACTTGAAATAACTCCACAAATCTAATCCACTAAAAATCAATATTTACATATTGGTCAAAATACTACTGGTGACCATTAGGGAGGTCCCTATTATCACCACTAACACCGAAGTCACCAGAGGGATCCACCTCAACTCCAACACGTTCACTCACATCCATGTCAAGCATTTATATATCTACTCCATCATCGTCGTGATCTTGTACATAATGATAAACAACATGAAGACTCACGCTAATGCGAGCAGTATAGTGAAAATGAGGCATTGGTCCCCTAACTCTCTTAGAGATCGAATCCTCCATAACTCCATCAAGATCCAATGCACTCAACATCCTCTCTAGTGGTAGCACTTTTTCCAAGGTAACATGATGTATGACAAATGAACAAACAAATCATCATATTCCTTTGGTAGTCATAACAAGTTTTGTAAAAGTCAATGTTTGGGACATTATATCCATCTCTCAAACCGCATCACTTAGTTCCTCCAAACACTCAATCTTTTAGGTCCCCGAGTGGTTCAGTGACTCCCCTGGCATCATCTGCAAATTGTAAGGTTGAAATATTCACACACAACTTTAACTACATGGTCATAATAAATAGTATTTTACAATTACATGTAATGTTTTTCAAATAAATATATACAACAATTAATCATATAATTTCTTTCACAATTAAGTCTTGCAGAGTCAACTAAGCACATACTGAAAAATATAAATTAATTGAGAGCACACAAATTCATGTCAACAACACATAAAAAATTAGTCAAAACAATGATCACCTAAAACTTCGTCATAATCAATACAAAGTTTAAAGTTTTGACTTGTTAATAGCATCTTTGTTGAACCTACTCCATGGAGACCGCTATTATGAGCATAAAGCCATCTTAACTACCATAACATGATTGTTTGCAATGAGTGGCTATTTAATCTCTACTCCAACCATTTTAGCTTGATCGTTGCACCTTAATATAATAAATCTGCATAGTCATGTACCACTATGTCGGGTAATATGATTTCCTCCAGTCAGAGAAGTTATCACTAACTATTGGTAGGAGTTCAAAATGTCGGTGATCCTCTTAAGGTTTATAGATGACCCAACTGAACATATCCTTAGTCTTAAACACATTATTGTAGTATAAGAAACAACTTGGGTTACTCTTTAGAAAAATGATTCGTTATGTAATTCTTCAACACTATTAAATTAGTCAATAACCAACTTAACAATTGAATTCTCAAAAATAACAAAAAAATCATTATGTAACTTACGAGAAATCACTTCAAATGTTCAAACATATCATATTAATATATATATATATATATATATATAGTAAAATAAATGAAAATCATAAAAAGTATTATTGTCCGTATGTTTAATTTTTTCCTAACATAATAATAACCGTGACTAGTTATAAGATAAATTGATGAGACCACACTATTGTTGTACCATTTTTAATCAACTATATGAATAAAAACAATGTTAGGCTTAATTGAACCTTTGGTCTCCAAACTTATTTGTTGTTTTCAATTTGGTTCCATAACTCTAAAAAAAATTCTATTTGGTCCCTCAAATAACCGTTAGTCAAGTTCTGTTAATCTTAACAATAAATGTGTAAGGTGGATCAATCTTAAATGTGGTCCACAAAAGACCCTATTATTTTTGGAATTTAAATCGTTTGATCATTTTTTAAAAGAAGATCATTGAATTACATGTATCTATTTTATGCTATGGGGGGCCAACAACAATTTTTTTTATTTTCCTTTCTTCATCTTCCTTCCTCTTCTTCATCACCTTCAACCTCACCTTCATCAACATTCATCAATCTTTATATATTAAAACCAAAAAATAAATAAAAATTAAAACATTCAAATTGTTTGATCAAACCTCTAAATCACTACACCATCATCATCTTCGTAGATGGAAGGAAATTGTGACAGTTTTTTTATTGATTTAATTCAAGGAAGAAAAATAAATTAAAATGAGATAAATTGAAATAAATTTTGTTTTGCGTGCGTGGCCACTACTCTACAGTGGACAATGTAATAAATGTAGGAATATTAAGATGTGTGTTGTGTTTTTTACTTGGAGCTACTCATCATCATTGTTCCATAACTAATGCTCGCCCTTTTCAATCTTCGTACTTAAACTAAAACACTCGAATGATAAAAAAAATTATGAATTAGAAACACCACATATGAATTGAGAAAAAACAATTTGGGTTTTAATGTTTGAAGATTGATGATTTTTCATGAATGTGATTTTGAAGAAGATGAATAAGTGAAAGAACGAAGATGAAGAAAGGGAAAAAAAAATCAGTGTTGGTGGTTCACTGTTACATACAATGGACCTGCAATCTAATGGCTGAAATCATATATGAAATAATAATTAGTTTGTTTACCTTTATATCTCTTTAGTTAAGTGTGTAACCCTTAGCTCACTCCTAATATTATAATGCTTTATTATTCTCTAACTATTGGTCACTAGAAATTGTTAATTACACCATGAGAACTTCTTTTTGTAGGTTAAACATCATAACATGACTCGAAGTAGTTTTTAGATAGAGCCTTTATTTTACCTATGTCGGTATCGATGCCAATAAGCTTGGATTCAAAAGGCTGCATAAGACACTTGATTTTGTAACCAATAAGGTATGGTTTTGAAACCAACATGAAGAAACGTGTTTACAATGTTTTCACAACCAGATCTCAACTTTGACAATTTAAGTTAAGTATCAAATGATGTTCGATTTGAGTGAAGAAACACTCTTTGCAAAACTTAGGGTGTTTAGATTATAAATACATGTCCAAAAATAGGGCAAACATTTTTATCGATCTTGCATATAGGATTTATCATACTCTACTCAATGGAGTTATACATTTGGTGTGTGTATACTGTAGGTAATTTTGTATACTTTCTAATGGTATAAATCTCACTTTCAAAAGATCTATCTAGGAAACGTTATTCATAATTTATTAACAAGATATCTAAATTATGAATTGCAAAATTTACTCTCTTCTCATTATTTTCTACCCGAATTTTCAGCAACTTGGGATCTTTTTTTATGACCTATAAACTTGTCCTAAACAGTTATTACACATAGGGAACAATCATAAAATATATCATACACAATTAATACATACATCAACATACACACTAACATTCATAACACCATTTACTTCGAACAAAAAACATGATTCATGGATTAGCTACCTTAACTAAAATACACAAATTCACAAATTGAACCTTAAACTAGTACATGAGGGATGATAGAAGGAGAATCTACCTTGGTTTATAGGATGATGATGAAGAATATTTAAGCTTTCGTTGTTCATCTTTGCACTCAATTCCTTCCAAAGTTCATTATATCCCTTTCTATTTGATTAAACACATAATTTGATATAACATATTGAATTATTAAAAGTGAGGTTTTGGTTGACATGGTTGATTGTTCAAGAAGGGGGATGAAAGGGTTTTTTTTTGTATTTTTGTTATTCGTGATTGTTAAAGAGTATCAAGGGAAGGGAATGAGAAAATTTTGATTTCCTTTCTCCTAATCTCTATTTATATAGTGAAGAAATTATGGTGTCAAATGGCTAAGTTACCCTAATTTTCATGCTAGTAACATACCCTCAAGCCTTGATTCTAATATTATTTCTTAATCACTAATAGTTTTAATACAGTTAGAAAGATCATAATTATATACTAAACAATATTTTAGATTTTGGGATACAACAGGAACAATTGCATCTTGTTAAACCTCCTTTTGTATTAAACCCTACTAGTGAAAAGCTCAACCATTTTACTTATTTTTTAAACTTTTCTCTAACACTTGTTATGTTCTTGGATCTTTTCAAGTAGAGCTCTTATGATAATTTAAGTAAAACTATCAGTCACAAAAAATTGAGTTTAAATTGTGACACTTTAAACTTTTGGTTAGTTTTCAATTGTGAAGTGGATTAGTCAATTTGAAGTATGTTTCAAAATGAATTGAAAAATAATATTATCTATTCATGTGTATATGTTTATGATCTATCAAAATAAGAGAGATAAACGATAGAGAATATGACACAAGATGTTATCGTTATTCATCCATAGTGGGATAGCCAAGTTTCCATAGTATGTGAGATTATCCAATATGGTGCTTGACATACCATATTGTTGGTCAACATGACGATAACAATGCAAATCTACGGGGGGTGATTAGATTCCCTATTTAAATACTTTAATGAAATATGGTTTGATAAAAGTTTTTCGCATATATAATTAACTACTGGAAGCAATACAATTTATTCTAAGGATAACCAGTTAAAAATTGATAATATGCACATTCAATTTTAAATAAAAGATTCATAATTGAATTAATATTACTCAATCAAAATTTAATACATGAGTTAATTGTAATCCCAAAGTCAATCTCAAATCAACGCAAAACTTATACAAATAATAAGTTAACAAAAGAATCAATAAAATTTGATCTATAGGCAATATCAAATATAGAATTGATTGAATTATCTATTTGGTTTATACAATATACTTAGAAAAATAAATTCAAAATCATTCAATCACTTCTCATATAGAACTATTAATCTAATTAACAATTATCATATATCAAATTATAAATGAAAATAAATAAAGAGAATAGAAAAGAAAACACTAGAATTTATAGTGGTTCTCCCAATCATCCTCGCTATGGGGTACATCCACTCTTCGTAGAAAAATTTCGATTGTCTTCCAATATTATGTTGTTGAAATTACAAAGTCAATTATAAAGATTCTTCAATTTACAAATCTAACCGATCCTAAATCTTATATTCTAAATAACCACTTCAAACCCTCCAATGTTTAAATCCTCTTGAAATTGGATGTTCTAAATCCTTCGAATCTCAAGCACTCCTTCGATCTTATAGTCTAAGAAATCTTCAATGCTATGAACCTTGCTTTAATTCTCTTAAGCTTTGATGCCTTGAGAAACAACCCGCACAATTACCTCTAGAGATGAGAAGTACCTACTTTTCTTATAGATTCTTGATTGCCTACAAGATCCTTGAGAGAAACAAGTCCATACAATATCCTATAACACACTATAAACCAAGATCTCAAATCCTACAAGTGCTCTTTGAAAAGTTGTTTGATGAAAAGTGTTTCTAGAGAGAGAGAGTTTTGTAAAATTGTCTAAATGATGAGAAAGTGAGTCGAGGCATGTGTGTATAGTTGAAAGGGATAGTAAGAAGTTTAACTTAAAAACAAAACAGAAAAACACACAAACGTGATTAAATTTTAAATTTTAATGATTTGAATTATGAGTAAATATTAAATTATTGGTCACTTTGAAGATTGATTCGATACCCATGAACTATGATACGAATCATTAATCGCCATATGAGGATTGATTCAAATCACCATAATTTTGATTCGAATAATCAATTCTAGAGAAAATTTGGATCAAAATGATTCTACTCCTTTTCTCTTTGTAAAGAATGGTCGGAATCATGCAAACCAGATATTATAAGATGAAAATTATTAGATTCAGGATTTACTTAGTAAAGTCTGATTTGAATCAAACTATTGAAAAATAAGATTCTGAAGAAATTTTATACAGAACTTGTTCCCAAGGTTTTCAACTAAGGTTTTTATGCAAAAATAAGTTTAGAAACATTATAGTGTGCATGTGACCTAGAGTGGGAAAGGTGCTTTACAAAAACTAAAACACATAAATCAAAACAATCTAACATAACCTAATCATTCTAAGAAGCAACGGAGCAACTTCACTCATCAACTTTTGCACCTTTTCTTTTTATGGTCTATCCGACCTTACAAGTTTTGCACATCCTCTTCAGACTTTTGCAATGATACAATCCACCTTTACACTATTAAAGAGGATTAGTCATGTTCTAACAACTAAGATAATATGTTGTTTGCGATTCTAATCTTACAATGATTAACCTGATCTCACATAGTTCAATCTGATCTCACTTATAAAGTGGATCTAAACTAGAAATACACTTATAGGATTTATACAAAGATATAGTGTATGCACTAGTCTATTTGAGATTGCTTATGATGGAAGAATGTGATTCTGAAGTTGAGATTGAATTTGATCTCAAAGTTCTTGAAATTTGATCTTTTATTAATATGCTCTTTTTTCTGATATGATGTGTGAGATATTATTATATCCTTTGAATAATACTTCCTTATATAGAAAATAGGTGAGTCCAGCTTGTCTTCTTGGCCAAGTTTAAAAACTAATCGTCGCAAAGTAGTTGTTTTCTTGTCCATTGTTAATTTGAAATTTGCCTCGATTTACTAAACTTGTTCAAATAGTGAAAGTAATGCTTTTGATCTGATTTCCATTTCTTGATGCCCTATCTGATCTTTGAATTTTCACTTGAGATTGTTTTTGATCAAATATTTCATGCCTCTAATTTTCGTTTACTTTCAACTCTAACGAACAATCAACAAATTATTTCACTTTTTTTCCTTTAATCTTCATTTCTTTTAATTTAAAAAAGTTACAAATTTGTATCTTACTTTTAAAAAATTAGAAATTAATCCCTTTAAAGTTTCAAAATTAAATTTCAAAGTTTCGCCTCAATTTTTCAAAATTAAATTTGCAAACTTCACCCCAATTTTTCATTTTTGAAATCGTCTCTCAACTTTTAGGAATTTCATGAAAATTTCATTATTTTATAAAAAAATATTTAAAAATAAAGAGAAATTAATATTTTTGGGGTGAATTTCATTATTCAACTTAAATGTGACATACAAGGTGAATTCTCTTTGTTGGGAACCCCGCTCCGGGTGTGAGGAGGTGTGTTGGTAATTCCACCTTAATTGTGATCTTCCCCTAGTTGCCTTATGTTGGCTTGTCTTCGAGGGGGTGGATTTATTCTCACATCGGTTAGATAGGAAGCTTGATTAGAGTTTATAAAGATGAGACACTCATCACCTTACAAGCCGGTTTTGTAAGGATGAGTTAGGCCCCAAATTTCAACATGGTATCATGTATATCCTAGATCTACCATTGGTATTTCGTATTGCCACGCTTCATGCCCATTGGGTCTGAGTGTGAGGGGGTGTGTTGGTAATCCCACCTTAATTGTGGTCTTTCCCTAGTTGTCTTAGTCCCACATCGGTTAGATAGGAAGCTTGACCAGAGTTCATAAAGAGGAGACACTCTTCACCTTACAAGCCGATTTTGTAGGGATGAGTTATGCCCCAAATTTCAACACTCTCTTTATGAAAGGGCAAGTGATCGAACATTGAACCACTTATTTAAGGAGTCCATAGTCCTATGATAATAATAATTCTTATATTCCTATAATTTACAATTACCTTTTGTCCAAATGAATTACTCATACCAGTTTCAAATTAAATAAAAAAGAAAATACTAACAAGGCTCTTATGACATTTAATAAGAAGTTTAAAGTAATTTTCTCTCTCTTGAGATCTGTGTATTCAACACATTAAAACATAAAAAAAATTACTTTTTAATTTCATTAAGAAATTATAGACAACCACATCAATTATGTTTTTTAAAAGAATGAAAATGTGATTTACATTGGATACTCCGTGGGGTCCTAACCAATTTAACCGAAACTTGTTATGAGAAAAGAGGTAAAAAGATGTGCACGAGTGTTGTGTTTGGAAGTTGAAACTGTCCATAGGTAGCAAACTGAACAACGTGTTTGTATTGTGTGGTAGTAAAAGATAAGCCATGGCCGGTGTCTGCTCTTTCTCCTCTGACGTCGTTGCCATTTCTCATTCTCTCACACCATCACTGTCTCTCAACAACACTACACTTTCAACAACAAGTACAAGAAGATGCATTCTGAGGAGGACGAGAACTGTGAGGCCTCTTGTTTGTGCCGCCATCAACAATCCATTGCAATACCGGAAACTTGGTGACTCTGACCTTAATATCAGTGAAATCACTCTTGGTACTGTAAGTTTACTTCTTCTCACATTCGAATATTAGAGATGTAAAAGTTAGTTACATATTCGTTAAATTACATTGGAGTTAGTTGGTTTAATTGACTCCATAAGGAGGGTGTGGGACCAAGCTGGTCCTATTAAGGCGACATGATAGCAGGAGGCCCAACGAATTTTAGATAGTCTCTGATAGACTTTGATGTCATATTAGATATTAAAAACTGGCTTGTAACCCACAGAGGTTGGCCTGGTGGTGAATGTTTAGGACCAAGGAGTATGCTCCTCTCTATGTCTTGGGTTCGAATCCCTAGGTGCCAACAATTCCAATGTTGGGCCGGTTTATATAGAGCTTTGCTCTGTCTTCAATTGGATCCTTGATAGGGTATGATGGGATTGATCATCCGATTAGTTGGTCCTTGGACCCGATACTGAGTTTCCCAAAAAAAAAAAATGGCTTGTAAGGTGATAACTTCCCCCACATATAAACTTTTCTTCTGGTCAATCTCATTCAATGTGGGGCTTTAACAATCTTGATTTAATAAAATAAACAGATGTGAAAATAAAAGGAACAAATTTTGTTTTTTGCATTTTGAATGAAACTGTTGTCAAGTTAATGAACTGTGCACACATTTTCAACTATTCCCTTCATTTACTTTTTATTTGTAATTGTTACTAAAGGGTCGAATTTGAAAAAAAGTCACACAATTCTTGTATCCCTTTATATAATTGCATAGATTATTACTATTGATGATTATGATGATTTGAGGATTGTGGCATGTTGTTGATTGATTGATGCAATGTTTCAGATGACCTTTGGGGAGCAAAACACAGAAAAAGAAGCTCATGACATACTCAATTATGCATTTGAGAATGGCATTAATGCTCTTGATACTGCTGAGGCAGTAAGTTCTTCAAATCTAAATCTGCATTTCCTTTATTCCATATCATTTTACACTTGTATAACAACTCTTGATGAAATTCAAGTATTTGGATTGGTTTATTATATATAAAAAAATTATAATTTTGTGATTAGATGTAATGGTTATTTTGTTTTTTACGTCTATCAAGTTTATCAGTCTATTTCACACAACTCTTGCAATCTACTTCATTTTTATCTTGTGCGGCTATGGCTCTGTTTGGTAAGGCTAAAAAGTTAGCTTATAGCTTATAACGGATAGCTTGTAAGCTATTCGCTGTTTTTACCAAACAGAGCCCATGTATTTTACATGCCATATTGGATTAACTAGTGAAATTTATGTTTCTGATCAAATTGCTGCTGTTATGCACTTTGCAGTACCCAATTCCAATGAAGAAAGAGACACAAGGAAAAACTGATCTCTATATAGCTAGCTGGCTGAAATCTCAATCTCGTGACAAGGTATTAGTTGTTCAGGAAGCTAGACTGAGATTTGGATTTCAGTTATATTTTGAAAGTTTTTAACTGACAGCATGCTTTGTTTAACTAAGAGTTTGAAACTATTTGTCTACCCTCTTTGTGCATAGATTATCATAGCAACAAAAGTTTGCGGTTATTCTGAGAGATCGAGTTACTTACGCGACAATGCAGACATTTTGCGGGTTGATGCGGCAAATATAAAAGAAAGTGTAGAGAAAAGCCTTAAGCGTCTCGGGACTGATTACATTGATTTGTTGCAAATTCACTGGTGAGTTTACAGCATGTAAGCATTGGTGGTGTATCTGACTTGAGCACATGTAAATATGGTTTTAAAACTTTAGTCAAGCACGCATTGTTAAAAAAAAAAGGATCTTATTGTTTTAGGAATCTTAAGTTGAGATGATGAACCAGAAAGCTAAACTAGTTTTTTAACTATTATAGGCCAGATCGCTACGTTGCACTATTTGGTGAATATTCTTATGATCCTTCAAAATGGAGGCCTAGTGTGCCATTTGTTGAACAGTTGCAAGCTTTTCAAGAACTTATCAATGAAGGAAAGGTGACTGATTCTTAGCATGCTTCATCTTTTCTATATTCATAAAGCAGTTTTGATAATTTGTTTTTGTTTTAACTTAGAGAAGCCGAGCGGTACTTTGTATTTGCTATATATTTGCTCAAACTGAAATCATGTGACATTTACTTTTAAGTTGTAACCTTCAATATGTACTAATAATTACAAAATAAGATCATTTTACAACATTTTGTTATATACTTTATTATGTAATGTTGCAAATCTTACACGTCCTTGTGATTCATAAGTATGAATAAAGATGAGCTATCATATGCCACACATCAATTAGCATAAACTCACGACCTTCTTGTACATGTTTATGCGATTCAGTTTCTTTGTATTTTTGCATGCATCAGGTACGTTACCTAGGTGTTTCAAATGAGACTTCATATGGAGTGATGGAATTTGTCCATGCAGCTAAAGTTGAGGGACTTCCAAAGATTGTCAGTATCCAAAACAGCTATAGCTTGCTTGTAAGAAGTCGTTTTGAAGGTAAGTACAGTTCTTTTCTGACGTGGATCAATCTCATTAGGGGTGTGCAAAAATATGGTTAACTGGATCATATTAGTGAACTGAACTGAAGTGAACTGCACTCCACCAAAAACCACTTCAATAATATATGAATTGTGTTGCTGTAGGATGTAAAGCTGCAGCTCCCATTGTCTTTATAATATATGATTTGTGTTGAATCGAAATGCTACTTTTCGTTGAAAAGCGCGTTGCACCCCAAGTTTCAAAAGTAATACATTATTGAACCTAGAGAGTCCAAAATAAAAAAGGCTTTCCTGTAGATCTTCGAGTACTTGGTCTCTCTTGTTAAGAGTTATACTATGCTGTATCAATGAAGACTTGTTGTTAAACAAATGATTACAGATACCATGGTTTAGTTTTTTAGTAAATATGTTGCCAGGGGTCAAATTCCTTTCTCACAAGTCACAAGGGTTCTCATAAGTCATAATGAGCAATTTTTAGGCATACATGTCTCCTGCTTTTGGGAAAGTTTCAGCTAGAAGTCCAATTTACCCCTCAAACTTGGGATCATATGCACTTTGGTCCTTAAACTTCAAAAACGTCCAATGTGATCCGTAAACTTTTAGTTTATGGTTTAGTTCTTTTCATCTAATATTTTGTCAAATGTTAACGGGTTTTTTTCCCGTAAGATTCATGTTCAGAGTGCAGTTGAACCCTAACTTGTAGGGGTTAAATTCAACTTTTCCCATAAAAGAAATTTGCAAAAATAGTCACTTGATTTGAGTGTGACAAATTTCTGTCGATGTTTGATAAAGAGTTTCTGCAATACGCTATTTAATACCAAGTCTTGTCAAATAGCGGCTGTAGACTAGTGGCATTATAGCTCTGTAGTGTTGTAGAATTTTAACTTACCGCTATTTTCTGCTATGGACTATGTACTGTTGTAAAGATCAAAGTGCACCATGACCCTAAGTTTGAGGGTGTAAAGTGTAATTTTCCCATTTTAAGCTTTTTCAAGTTCTTACTTAGTTTAATGTTTTTGCAGTTGATCTTGTGGAAGTTTGTCATCCAAAGAATTGCAACATTGGCTTGCTATCCTATTCCCCGCTTGGAGGCGGAACACTCTCAGGAAAATATATAGATATAAATTCTAAAGCTGCAAAAAGTGGTAGATTGAACCTCTTCCCTGGCTACATGGAAAGATATAACCAATCAATTTCACGGGTACATAATACTTCTAGTTCTTGTATTTAATGTTTTGACCATTTTTTTCAAAACCGAATTAGACATCGTACGAGCAAGACTTCTGGGTCAGGTTCAATGACTTTAAACCACTCGGAAAAAACCGTAATTGAATCACTCAAACAACTGAACTATCTGGTTCAGTTTGATTTTGATAACATTGCTTTAGAATATACTCTAAACCACAGTTAACAAGATAACCAATTCAGAATTTTCCTTTGTTTTTTCATGTTTGGTTTTCAGGAAGCAACTATTAAGTATCTTGAGTTGGCCGAGAAACATGGTCTAACTCCTGTTCGGCTCGCGCTTGGATTTGTGAGAGATCGTCCATTCATGACGAGTTCAATTGTCGGTGCAACATCTGTGGAACAACTAAAAGAAGACATCGATGCCTTTACAACAACCGAACGACCTTTGCCAGCAGAAGTCATGACAGAAATTGAAGCTATCTTCAAGAGATACAAAGATCCTAGCATACTTTAAAGACTATACCTTTGAATTTTTCGGGATATTCTTATATCAGTTCCATGGATAGATACATATTGAATCAATACATGAATACTAGGGTGTATAAAACTGTCTGCATTACTTATGAAAACGTTATGCGGCCTTACAAACTTGGTATTGAATAACCTATGTTGATTTTTTGTCAATGATCACATGAATTTATACAAATAACACTACTATTTATGATTTGATTACTTATCAATTTTAATGTTTATAATATTATTGAATAACCCATTCTGATCACATTGATTTTCTGTTTGGAGTCTCTGCAAGTGACCACTATAGAAACATTTTATAGTTTGGTTAAAAACAAACTAGCCACATTTTTATTTGATGTAAGTAATGTTTATTGTATGTTTGATTTTCACACACTTATGTTCACGAATCAAAAGACAGCTGATTTTAACCAAATTTTAGCTTTGTAGCTAACTTCTCAACTTCTCTGTACAGTGTGCGGGTCAACATCTAGTATAACATAACCAATGGAACTAAAGTCTGAAATGCCTGCATTTCTTGAGTATATGGCATCAACCAAAATAGGACCTAAAAACATAAATTCTTAAAATAAAATAGGACCTCAAGTATTTTTTTAACTTTCATACTTTGAAACAACAAGAGATAGCTTCATAAATAGATCGACATTGGCATTCTTAGATACTCTCTTATTTAAAAGGATGTTACTATAACAAGTTATGAATGAGAAATTGTAGACCATTGTATGGACAATGGAACATGGCACACTTGCATTCATCAACGAAAACGGAATTTATAAAACTCACCAGGACACTGAGAGAAGGCATGCCAAAAGCACATGCCATGTTAATCTTTAAGCCAAGATCAGAGTCATCTCTGCCTTTGATAATAATGCAGCTGCATGTGTTGCTCTTGATGGCTTGTATGAGACCGCTGCAACAATCGAGTGTAGGTGCTATGGCACTGCCACCAACATATGGCATGGAGACGTGTTGCAATACTTGTCATTGTTCCACACCTTTCTGTTTCTTTTGTACTGATTGCCCCATTGCACAGGTGAATAATATTAATGACATTGCGGAAACTATTCATGGTTCACCAATCTTAGTATAACTTTCTTCGGAGCATAAAACTCAATACCTAAAGTTGACGAGGAATTTCCTGATTCATTAAGCCAGCTTAAACATCTTGTGAAGTTCTTGATCTCAATAACAACACCCCTACCAATCCTTTCAAGTATGTATATGTCTTGGTTCTTAAAGGTGATGAGATAGGACAGAGAGAACATGACAATGGTAAGAATGATTGACCTTTCACGTAATAAGTTGTTAGGAGCTTAACTTTCCTCCTGTAACTTCCAGGCTATATACTATTTGCATTTTGATATAGTCAAGAAACCATGCGTCTAGAAAGTTACCTAAAGACGAAGCATGGAATTGTTAGAATCTGTTGAAAATAAGCATACCTCTCCAAGTCGTGAACTTGGAGGCATGCTTATTTTCAATATCTTGACTACTTGTAAGATCTGATATACATGATATTATTCATAAAGGTAAGACTTATATAACTACTAGAAAACCAAATACACAACATAGAAGCATGAAATCTGATCATTAAGAAATTATGTTAGATACATAATAAAATCTGATCTATGTGCTTGTAAGTCAACCCTTGGATGTCAATACATTAAGAAATTACATTAGATAAATGTCAATAGCAACAATGAGGCCATTACATAGCTCAACTCATTGGATGTCAATACACAATTTCATAACCAAACACAGAAAATCAACAAAAGAAAACCAATTTGATATGGAGCTAAGATGCTTCATCTTTTTATATCCTTTCAAAAAGCAAATATTTGCCGAAGACAAGTCTGAAACTAATTTTCCTCATACTTTTTAACTTATGATCACTGAGAATCACTAAGATATAGATTCACGAAAGAAAGAACTGTCACTAACATAATCTATGGCCAAAGAAAAGGCCTAATTGAGCCAGACAAAAAAATATTAGAAACCTTAACACATTTTTTCACTCAGAGGATGCAAACAAATATGCTTCTGATTTGAACTCCAACAGGACTACAAGAAAATTGCAGCAAACTGAAAAAAAATAAAAATCTACTAACTATAAGAAATAATGAATTCCAGAGTAAAGACAATCATGTCAATTTCAACATGATTCATTATTTGAAACACCAAAAATGACCACTGCATGATAAATTCTTTTAAAGTTGATATGGCAGATCAAGAATACAATAGGAAGAAATCAACCACTTTTAAAGTTACAATATCAAATTGAACATAACAGTAAATGACTTTATTCAAACCTAAAGTCATAGTGACCCTACTGCATTGTACATTTTTAATGTGTGTAACTAAGACACTAGATGGTAGTCATTGAAATCTAAAACAGCATGTACCTGTAAAGCATTTTACATTATTTTATATTTACATAGACCTATAGTAAACATTGAAAGAGAAGTTTTCTCTGCTTAATCGTTCTCACCTCTTTCAAAAAGAGCATGTAGAATTATTTCATAAGTTAACAACATCAAGTCGTTCATATCTTCCATTTTTGACGGCAAGGCAAATGCTTCTTCAAGTAAACCGTGTTTACAAAGCCTGCCGTTCATCATAGTCGTTTACTTTACAACATCTTTAATCAAAAGTTTTCAAAAACTTATTGTGCGCCCTTAATCTTACACCTTTGACAAACCATCAATAAGCATATTATGAGTACAAATCCGGTGAAATGCCTTGGTCTTTAATTTTCTCGACTAACACAATTGTCTTGTCAAAATGATGAATTCTTCACAAAGTATGTAATAAAGAATTGTAAATGAGGACAATAGTTGGTTGACCTCCAATATGCATCTTACCAACAAGCTTCCACGCATATCAGATTTTCCCTCATTTGCACAAGTCATCTATAGGATTGTTGTAAGTTATCGTATTAGGAATCATATTTGTGGAATACATTTCTTCAAAGATATTCACGATTTTCTCTACTATTTTAATCTTACATAATCCATTAATCATGATATTGTAGTCGTGAACAATAAACATTACTCTCCTTCCAGCAATAAACATATTTTTGGCCTTATCAGCTTTACATCATATTGTGTAGACAGTACCCAACAACGTTAGTTTCAATATTTTTTTTCATTATCACACCAGCTTCTTTCACAGTTTCAAAATACAAAAACACACTATTCAGTATACTATAAACATTTGGGTTTGATATTTTTCAACTCATTTCATTCATCCAAACAAAAAAAAATTCACTTGATGATCATTTCATACTACAATTCACAAAATGACTCACAAATGTATCTTTGAACATACTATCAATAATAGTGTTTACATACATGGAATGTCATTGACATTAGATGCTTGTCGAGATAATAATTGCTCGTTAAACCCCCCACATTGCTATGAAGCCTCTCAGTTTTCATCCTAGTAGGTGTAAACTAGTTTTTTTTTTTTCTCTCTCTTTATTTTTCCTTTTTTATTTATTTATAAAATTACACAATTCGTCTTTTAATTTAATTTTATGTAACACTTTCATCATTCATCTTTTTTTTTTTTTTAAGTTAATCCTTTATATTATAAAATATCGACATCTTTATCATTTTTTATTAAAAGAATTGAAAACTCGTCAAACTTATAAATAAACTAATATATTTGTTATACAAACCTAGCGCGATCCAGATTTTATTGAAAAAATCTCATAAACTAAAAAACTCATAAGTCCATGTTTGTACATAACCTTAATCATTTTCTTTCACGCATAGGAAAAAAAAATCAACCATAACCAAAACCAAAAAATAATCATAATCGAATTCCAACTTATACACAAAACAAAAGAAAAAAAAAGAGGAAATGATGAAAAAAGATGAGGATCATTTTATGTTGTTGGGAAAATGAAGAATTCTAACTTGTATTAATTTTCTTCAAATTAATACAAAATCACGCCTAATACAATTAAACAATAAATTCATGTTCCCCTAAAAAATATATTCCTGTTATTGTATGCACATTAATTAGTTTCTCAAGGAATCAAAAAAGTTGTTGGCTGGTGAATGTAATCTCAAAGTTTTTTTGACTGCATAATTTAATCAGTTCATTACATCAACAATGTAATCTCAAGGTGTCATTATCAAATAAATACATCAATGCTGATTCAAAAATCTAATTTAGTAGTCATCGAGTAACTCATTGCAGACACTTTTCTTCTCTTATGTGCAGTTTGTAGAAAGGTTTGTTAAGAAGACATGCTATTTTTTATTTTTTGAAAGGAAAAAGAAGAAGACATTTTATGTTATGTACTTATGTTGCATACATGAAAATTCTTATAGATCAATATTACAATAAAGTATCATGCATATATCCTCAACACAAAAACTCATAGCCTGTTGTGTCGAAGGCTATGAGTTTTTTTTTTTTTTTTTTATAAATACGAAGCTGTACATTCATATTTAAGTTGTAACATTCAAATATTTCATGAACTGAGTTTGAGTGTAGTTGGCGGCAACGGCGGCAGGAGGTGTGTTCCCCGGGCACCCACGAACTTGACAAGGAGCGCCTTTCACCATTACGCAAACACATGTTTCGTATAATATTGGACCACCAGGATGACGACAATAGTAGTGGATTTGACCTATGCCAACATAACATGGAAGACAAGTTTTCATGCATTTTGATAAATCTGGACAACCACCTCCAATCCTAGTTAGCTCGCATGATTTCACCTCGGACATTACTGTAAAATTAGTAACAATATTCTTTGAGCAAAATAGTATTACAACACATACATGTTCATTTTCTTTCACGGGATCATTAAATCTCATCATATTTTATTTAATTTAATAGTAAAACTTATTGATTTGATGGTGTAAACAACATTAAACATAATGCAAAACATATGTCCCTTTTTGGCTTAAAAAATATTAACAAAAAATGTACCTGAAGTGAATATAAGAAGACCAAGGACTATAGTAGCTGGCAGTGATTGAGCCATTTCGACTTACACTGAAAAATAAATTTGGAAAGGCTACAACAATTGTGATTTGTGTGGACTGAAGTTGGGTATGGCTTTTATATTCAACAAAATTATATTTTGTTATAAAGTCTAAATGCTTTGCAGTTAATGTTAAGCAGTGCAGAAAACATTGATTAATGTCTAAAATCAATGTCAGTATTCAAACATTGAAAAATTTGTAATAAACAAATAATAAACACCTATTTTTATTCAAAAAATAAAATAAAAACCTATTTAAATGGATAAAAATAATATCTATAATACTCGTTGAGGATTCTTTTTTGTTTCTTTTGTCTTTTATCCATTAAGAATTAAGATTACTTTTTAAATGGATAAAAAAAAAGCTATTTTCAATTGTTTCTTTTGTTTTTCCTTCAAAAAATAATTGTTTTTTTTCTTTTTCTTTTTCTTTAAGGAGATCGCTTTAATATCATTTTTTTTAAGGGTTCATATCATTTATTTATTGACCAAATTTTGTATGGTCTAAATATTTTAAGCTCTACTTAATTAAATATCAATAAGACTCCCCTAAAAAAAACTACTCAGTTATAAACAGTGGCGGATCTTGAGATTTTTCATTGGGGTGCCAAATATTTTTGGAATATATTAAACAGTTTCAAAGAATTAACAAGATTATGGACTGGTGTAGTGGTTCAAGTCTCCACGAGAACATTTTTTTGAACAAAATATTATTAATAAAATAAGAAATAATAAAAAAAGAGTGTGGAAGGATCAAATCCACGCCTAGTGAGAAACTGGGAGACTTCCTATCCACTACAGCAAGCAAACATTAATGAAATAATACGCCTAATATTGTATTTATAATAAACCTATGGGGTGCAGTGGCACCCATGGGTCTCCAAAGAGATCCGCCACTGGTTATAAATACAAGACCCTCTAAAATTTCAGTGAAGATCTGCTGACATTAAACAAGAGGCTTTAGGACATAGGTTCATCAATTTGACATAGGTTCTTCTTCAACAAGTTCATTATCCATTCTGCCATTAAACAAGAGGCTTTAGGAAATTAATACGAATCAGAAGGGAAAAAAAAAAGAAACAAAGGATCCAAATGTCAAGGAACAAGGTTCCAATTGCATTAGGTGTAAGTTTGTGTCCTTATGGGAACTAACTAAATAGAGTACTATCTAAATCCAATGATAATTTGAATGATTCCTCTTCAATTTTTTACTATGTTGGGATCAAATAAAGAAAACATCATTTAAAATTCAGATTAGGGACAAAAGCAAGGACTTCAAGTTATTGTTACACGTCCTCGATTTTCAAACAAACCAAAAAATAAATAAAAAATAGGAGTCTCCAGGCCGTAGGAAAACACCCTCCTTCACACAAATCACCCCTGGTATGGCTCATGATATCATACACTTACTGGGATCCCAGAATCATTCTTAAAACAAGCACCGGCTGATCGACATTTTGCTCAAGCCCCATCGCCATGACCATCTTTTACTTCATCGACCACCTCCATAGGGTCCTTTATCCCGTTTGAAAAAATTCTATCACTCTTGGATTCACAAATAAGACAGATTGTTGTAAGCCAGATCAACTAATACCCCTTTTTTATTTTCTTACATGTGGCTGCACCTGTTAAGGATTCAAAGAGCGAGCTCAGGTTTGGAGGTAGAATCATAATTATGCCCAACCAACACTATACCAAACAGAAGATGCAAAATCGCAAAACATATGTGAAGTTGTTTCAACATTCCCTTCGCACGACAGACAATCCACCGACGTACTGTTTTGTATAACTCTACGATGTGCTAAGTTGGATTTTGTTGGTATTCTATCAAGCTAAATAGAAGCTTCTTTAGAGTTTCTTAATGTCTGATTCTATAGGTGCATTTTCTCAACTTATCATCAACAAAATCTCCTTTCTTTAACGTGTTCCTTCAAATATGCGCAAAATGGACCTTTTCACCTTCATGTTTTGAAACAACCAAAGATAGCATCAGAAATAGACCAACTTTGGCAGGCTTAGATACTTTTTTTTCAAAGCATGTTACTGTAACAAGTTATGAATGAGAAATTATAGACAATTATTGTATGGGAAATGAAACATGACACTCTTGCATTCATTGATGAAAATGGAAAGATCCAACCAAAAATGAAATTGATAAAACTCATAAGGACACTGAGAGAAATAATGAGATACTTTGCTAAGAGAATGCATACCAAAAGCACCTGTGATGTTATCATTAAGCCGAGATCAGAGTCATTTCTTCCTTCGATAGCAATGCAGATTCACATGCTGATCTTGTCGAGGTTATGGCACTGCCACCGACATATGGCAGTGCAGACATACTGCATACTTCTGATTTGTTCTGCACCTTTCTGTTTCTCTTGTGCTGATTTCCCCATTGCTTGGCTGAATAACATTGATGACATTGCTGAAACTAGAATGAATGTGTAGCTCGGCAATTAGGAGCTAGGGATAGCTTTAGTGAATGCACTGGTTCAAACCCATGATGCACTTCTGATCCCCATTTCTCCATATGTGGCCATTGAGACGGCCTTTGATTAAAAACGACACACCAGAATCATGTATAGTAGACTAGCCCTGAAAAATGACCTTTGGTTGGATTTTAAAGTAAGCATACCTCTTCAAGTCCAAACTTGTTTTAAATTTCTTGACCAGTTGTTGTAAGATCTGATATATGTGATGTTAGTCATAAAGGTAAGACTTAAATAACTACTTTGAAACCAAATACATAACTCATAAGTTACATCCTTATTTATAGCACCACCATTTATGACAGCAAGGCCAGTGTCTCATCAAACAGGTCTCTTCACAAAGTCTACAGTTAGATTCAGATGATTCCGGTAAACTCTAAATTTCAATTCAAATAAATGCTTTGAAGAAAATATTGAAGAAGTGATCAGGTTAGTATTTAAATGGGACGGACAACAAGCAGATAACTTTGATAAAGAAATGATCAGGTTAGTATGCAAATGGGAAGGACAACAAGCAGACAACTCTGGTAGACACACGATTGAACACCAGACGTAAAAAACAGTGACAACTGATCAAAGTCATGAAGAATAACAAGCAAAGGCAATGGCAATGAACTCTGTTAAGGAAAAATCAGCTGAGACAAATGATATGGAAAACATATGCAAGTGGCACGAAATTCTGAGGAAGAACAAATCTGAGATGTCGAAGGAAGAACGCCAAGATCATGAAACACATTGTACGTTACTAGAGGAAACTAGCTGAAATGTTAAACAAAACTAGCTGAAATGGCATAAAAAGGAAGAGAAAAAAATCATAAACCTCCATGCTTAGAGCAGATGCGGCCGTTTCTCACTGTCGTAGCCATAGCCGTTCTGCCTCCTATTTCCTCAGTTGCGAGTGCAGCTCCCTGCAGTCTCTTATGTTACTTTCCCTTCCCTCCCTTTCATTTTCCACCAATCAAATGCCATAGATTTCGGACTTAAAACGCAATTCACCCCACAAAACTGATTAGTAAGGCAAGGGCTACTCAAGCCTTATAAGATCTATTTAGGCCATATCCGCCAACACCTAGAAGGATGAAGGTGATGGACGATACAAAGGAAGTCCAAAGTTGCCGGAACCAAGCCAGCTTTGGGAATACTGGTTTGTAACAATATGATATGTAAAGCTGCTACAAAACATCTATAACACATAACTTCGTAAGGAATACCAGAGAAGATCCTTGTAAGAATCAACATAGATGTTTGGCTACAAAGACAAGGCTCATAAGTCAACAATTGGATTTCGATACATAAATAAATTACAATGATAACTGATATCAGCAGCAACAAGGCCATTACATAGCTCGATTCCTTGGATGTCAATACACAATTTCTTAACAAATCAGACAAATTCAACAATAGGAATGAAATTGATATGGAACTAAGATGTTTCATCCTTTTCTATCCTTTTAAAAAGCAAATATATGACGAAGTATCTCAACCTTAATTTTCTCATATTTTTCAAAAATAGCACAAATAATCATATCAAGAGTAAAATTTATAAAACAACTCTAATGAGGATTCGACTAAGGTATTAAAGCAATAAATTATCATAATTCACAATAAACTAAACAACAAAATCTGAGCTTTTTATAAAATCCCCATTTGTTATATTAACTTATTTCATTATTATAACTTTTATGATCACTGAGTTTCATGAAAGAATCACCACTTCATAAACCATAGCCAAAGTAAAAGCTCAAATTCATTGAGCAACAATAACCAGACAAAAAGTACTAGAAACTATAACATCTTTTCCACTCAAATGATTCAAACAAAATATGCGGCGTATGATATGAGTTATATCAGGTCTACAAGAATATTACAGCTAAATGAGAAAAAAAATCTACTAGCAATAAACAGTAAAGTATTCTTGAATGACCACGGCCTGATAAATCTTTTAAAGTTGATGAAGCAAATCAACAACACAATGGGAAGAAAGAGGGAAATTATTCAAAAATTGAAAAATCAACCACTTTTATGGTTACAATATCAAATTGAACCTAACAGTAAAGAACTTTAATATACAAACTCAGACTCTTAATCATATCTTAAGGAGTCAAAGTAATTGAAAACTATTCAGTTTTAACAATATTATGTTACTAGTAAAGATCTTTTGCAAGAGTGAAGAAAATGTTGAGAAATAGAGGTGTACAATTCTGCAGATTTGAATTGGAGGCTGAGTTGTGTATAGTAGGTTGACCCTGAAAGCCATTTACAATCATGCATATGATATGATGAATGCAGATAGAATCATAGATTATAATCTATAAACAATATTAATGATGAATCATCAATCATATACATAGAATGGCAGTAGTGAGAAGAAACTAGTGAGCAGATCTATCATCTAATGACTTTGCTTCCTGATTTACACAAGAAAAATGGCTTTCATAAACAAAGTCAAAAGACAAGTTTTGAAAAATTAGTCACCAACATATTTGATTGCTAAACCAAGGAACGACAACCAATACGTGTTGCAAAGACTTTGGTTCTTCTTTCCCTAACAGAAATGCAAATCTAACGAAAATGTGAACTGTACACCCATGAACCAAGACCTATTCATGGTTCTCCCGCCCAACTTTATCTGTTCAGTAACTTTCTTCAAGAAATCGGCTACAAAATAAAATTATTTGATTCTTCACAATTGTACTATCTTTCAACCGTTAAATATAGATACACTATGAAATTACATTCGATAACTGTGAGATCAGCAGCAATGAAGCCATTTTACAGCTCTACTCCCTGGTTGTCAATACACTAAATTTCATAACCAATCAGAGTAATTCAACAACAATAAAAATTTCATATGGAACTCAGATGTCCCAACCTAATTTTCCTCATATTTTGCAAAAAGAGCATAAATAATCATCTCATGAGTCACATATTTAGGAGTCAAAATTATAACGCATACAAAATATGCTTATGATTTAAATTTTATTAGGATTATAAGAAAACTACAACATAGTTGATATAGCAGATCAAGAATACAATATCAAATTGAACCCATCAGTAACTCTGACTTTAATCAAAACTATAATCATAGCAAGTCTACTACATAGTACATCTCTATTGTTTGTAACTATCAAATGAAAAAGAGACTTCAGCCATCAATAAGAGTGTAGTAAGTTATTCTATTATGAATCATATTTTTGTAATACATTTTTCAAAGAGATTCACAGCTTCATCTACAATGTTAATCTTACATAATCCATTAATCATGATATGGTAGTCGTGAGTTACTCTCCTTATGGTCATGGTGTAACATATCTTTGGCCTTGTTCACTTCACATTGTATTCATACCTTTTTTTCACTATCACAAAAGCTTCTTTTACCTTTCACTCTTTACAAAACACACTGCTCAATATAATATACATGGTTGGGTTGATGTTTTTCAACACAATTCCACCTAACAAAACAACTGCTTCTTTCCTTGATACCGATTCACCCCAAGAATTTGATATGCTAAAAGACATGGGATTGACATGTTGTGTGATCATAACACATTCTTGGTCAAGTTGAATGACATAACATAAAGTTGACCATTTGTTCTGATTCTGCACAACCAATGGCAAACACCATCCAAGTAAACCTCCAAACCATTAGGGTCTGTTCTGATTCTGCACAATCAATGACAAACACCATCCAAATACACCTCCAAACCAGTAGGGTTATACGAAGAAATGGCATAATTCAAGCATTGAAACCATTCACCTACGAACAACTTTCTCAGAGCAACCCATAGAGTTTCTCTATTTCTCTACCTTTCCTTCTGTCTCATAGCCGGTTACAATCATAGAAACAAAGAACACCATTAATTTGGAATTAGAGGATGTTCCTCAAGATTTTATGACCCTACAGAAATACAAATACAACTAAGTTAATAAAAAATCAAAACAACAGCTTTTTAGATGGTTTCACTTGTGTTGCTAGATGCTTATTACCAAATGGAGATGGAAGTTCCATTATCTTTCCCTAATTCTCTTTGCAAAACTTAATACACCATACATATCTTTGCACATACTATCAATAATCGTGTTTTACATTACCACACGACATACACATTTATTTTTGCAAAAGATCAAGTTTGACAATACGTCATTCCATTTGTGCCAATTGGAAAGCAGTTTTTGTTTGTTCAGTGTCCCATAGCTAACATTGTAGAAATGAAAACTCTATGCAGATCATGGCCTATCCCCAGGCCACATGCAAGACTGCATATACTGGCCAGGAGTGGTGCATTCGGTGGCCCTGTTGATGATGACGAGAGGACGGCCGGTGTTCATGGTGTTGATGACAGTGCTCCAGCTATTTTCTAAGAATGGTTGTAGATTTACCTATCATTAACCACCCCTTAATCTTCCCTTAATCTTTTCAGTACGAGGCTCGCACCAAATTGTCTTTTCCGGGGTTGATAATGGGGTTAGTGAAGGATCAACGTGTCCAGAATCCTGAGCCTCGTACTGAGAAGATTAAAGGGTGGTTAACGATAGATATATCTACAACCATTCCCAGAAAATAGCTGGAGCAGTGTAGGGCATTCTGAACATCACCGTTAAGACAAAGACCTTTGAAAAATCAAGCTGATAAAACCCATCTTTAAGAATCTGGTGGAATAGAGAGAATATGCAAAATTGATTTGACATAAGTGAGAGTAACAATTGATCAAGTGTGACTTAATTCCGTGGATTTGTTGAGAAAGGGAAACAACAACAGAGTAGTGGTTTTTGGTATTCTTCATCTGTAGCAAGCGATTAATTGAATGAGTGAATAACAGACTTGTGAATTGAGTTGGAATGAGATAATGGATTCGAAGCTGAAGTTAAGGAAAGAAAAAGAAAATAGGGTATTGAAACAGAGGAAAGAAAAAGAGTGAGATCGGAATGGTACGCTTCTCAGATTTGCAACAATAAGAGTGTGTACTGTGTTTGACGGCGTCTCTTACCCTAATTTATCATGTCATTCAGAGTGTCTTATGCCCTTGTGATATCTTTCTTGCCAAAATGAGTGTGGTTTTTTTTTTTTTTTTTTTAATTATACGTAGGGATGACAATGGGTATCCAATGGACAGGGTACTATAGTACCCATCCCCATACCCGTGTTTGTAAAAAATACCTGTACCCGGCCCCATACTCTCGTGGACAAAAACTTAAGTACCCTTCCCCATACCCTATGGGCACCTAACTGCCCATACCCGCGCATCCATTACCCGCACTTTAACTATGCAAAGACAATAAAAAAAGCACCACAATTGAAATAAAACTAAGATCCAATTTTTTTAAATCAACTCATAAAATATTATGAATCGTATTATTTAGCCAAATAAAAAAACAGTGTGAATCGTAGTATTTTGCGGGTACCCATCAAGCCTGGGTCCAATTTCCATCCCTTTAGAAGTATGAGATTCAAGATATAGTTACCTCAAAGCAGAAGAGAGGGATAACAAAAAGCAACGAAAGGCAAGTAGGTGGCAAAGATTCACTGCAATAGGAGGCTAGGTTTAGGTTACTGTAATAAGCAATTTTTAGGTTTAGGTTTAAGCTTAAATAGTTAGGTAAATTAATTAATTAATTAATTAATATATATAAATTATTTATTCTATAATATAAATACATATATGCGGGTTGCGGGGCTGGGTAGCTCAGTGCCCATACCCGTGCCTGTACCCTTTTAAGTTTGCGGGTAATTACCCGGACCCATGCCCATACCCATGAAAACGGGGTTTTACCCTACCCATTGCGGGTACCCATCGGACTTGGGTCCAATTGCCATCCCTAATTATATGAGCATGTTTTAAGTTTGAGGTTTGTAATATATTAATATTAAGTTATTTTGGTCACACATATCCTATAAATCTAAAGTTTGTAAGAGATTGATTTTTAAGTTATTTTGGTAATACATAACTTTTTAAAGTTTTTAAACGTTTTCAATTTAGTCATTATGTTAACCAAAATGATGATATGACAGAATGACTAGATTGAAAACGTTCACAAATTTAAAGGACTTATGTATGACTAAAATAACTTAAATGATCAATCTGTTACAAACCTCAACTTAAAGGACACTGGTGTAATTTAACTTTTTTTTTTCTTTTCCACAACTAAATGTGACTTATGTTGATTGTTTCATTTTGGTTAATATTTGACTATTTCTTTTTCTTTATACTTTCTTTTAAGCACCATATTAATATTAAATTTTAAAAGTACATGTGTTTTAGATTATATAATTCAAACAAGACATTTTTTTTTGTATTGGAAAAACACAAGTTTGGATTACATAACCTAAAGACGGAAAACTTCAGGATTATATAATCTGAAACCTATATATAAATATATGTTTGTTTAAAACTTGACAAAAGTTCACCACTGTTTTCTCTAAACACTCTACACACCTAAAAGCCATCCCATTTTTGGCAAAAATGTGATTTACAAATGCAATTTGGTCATCAAGAGACGTTATACTGTTTTCATCTTAATGCAGAGGTAATGTGACTATAATTTGGCAACCTAGTTTGAATTATACAATTTGAAACCTGCCAATACAAAACATTGTCCAGATTTCCTCATTATAGTTTTGCGTTGTCTCAGTTATGGATGCTCTCATTCATTTCCTTTACTTTTGCATCTGACATTGCACCTCCAATTGTGTTGTTAACTGTATCACTTCAAGTTTTGGATGATCCTGATAATGCCAAAGTCGAGATTCCTCCACATGTAGTTGAGAATCCTTCCTAAGATGTGAAAGTGGGGGTTCCACCTCCAATTGTTGCACCTCTGGTTATTGCAACACCATTTGAAAATCCTTCCAGCAATGTGAAATCTGAGGTTCCTTTTGTCGATACCAACGTCGAGGTGGCACCACCAGTTGTTAACATTTTTATTGATCATCAGGCACAATTTACTACTACAAGATTCCATAAGAAAATAAATGAGATCAACAACCTAAGCAACCTAGGAATTATCAAAACAATCTAGGGACTATCCACTCAATTGAGAAGATTTCATAAGATGCAAACTATTAAATTGATGCTAATTTTTTATTACAAAATTTTCATATGGAGAACAATTACTGTCATACCCCGATTTTTGACCTAAGATGTCACTGACACGTGCCGTTTAACTCTACATTCATCCGTCATTCGGCTCAGAGTTTCAGTAAAAATTTCGGCAGAGAGGTATTTTAAAATACCTCATTTTTGGTTCCGAGTCGGGCCCTCTTCTCTCAATTTTCATTTTTTTTAGTTTCCGTCTTTTATTTAAATTCCTTTTAAGTTCATTTTTTTGTTAATCTTTATTATTAGGGGGTCTTTTATTTTTATTTTTATTTCATTTTAATGTCCAAATTTTTGGTCCAAACCAGCCCAACACAGGCTGTCATGCGCTACCTTACCCTTGGTGGCCAAGGTTTTTCCTTATAAAAAGACCGGCAACAGCAACCTGAAGGGCCAGAGAAAGAACAGAGAGAAAAAAAACACACAAGCAGCCATTTTTTCACGATCAATAAACCTGCAAAATTCCACAGATACACAAACACAAAACACTACAATCTAGCAACAAATTATCTCAATCAAATCATAACTCAAAAAGCCAACACCATCCATAACCACAACACACAATTTTTCCACGACTAACAAACAAATCAAAAACCTTAACAACCGAAACCGTAACATAACACAAATCAACAGCAGAGACCAAGTTCATCCTCATTAATCCATTCCCAAATCAAAACCATAAAAACAACACCCAAAGACAACACAATACAAATCTGTTTCAACCTCCAACCAACAGTCTCCACAACAGGACCGTATCCAAAAGAACACAAGAAAAAAGTATGAATTTTTGTTTGTAGATCTAGGGCCGTGGTTTGTTTTCTTTGGTATTTTGAGTTTAGAAGTGGGATAAGGAGGTTAAAATACATAGAAAAAGAGAAAAAATTTTAAAAAAAAAAGAGGATCTTTAACTCTGACGCGGTGGCGCCGCCGCGATAACTCGCCGGCCACCGCGTCGGACTTCCCTCCGACCACCGCCGCCACCCCTTTCTCCAATCGGAGAAGATGAAGATAGAGAGGAGAGAGAAGAGAGCTTCTCTCTCTAGAAAGAGGAAGAGAGAGAAAGAAAAGAGGAAAATGAAAGAAAATGGGTCTCTCAACCCTTATATACCCTCTCTCGACCCGACCCAAAGCTCATGGGTCGAACCGGCCCAAACCCGTTTGAAAACAGGCCCACACGCGCCTCCTTCCTTTTTTTTCTTCGTTTTACTTTCTGTACCCCCCATAATGCTGCTGCA
>Ga0315915_1000817_pt1 | contig 34778 bp, 12 predicted proteins | sample MpolbnodulesMG_FD_207738 | JGI IMG/M metagenome (GOLD analysis project Ga0315915, IMG submission 207738) | Medicago polymorpha root nodule microbial communities from Los Angeles, California, United States - branched nodules | ecosystem: Host-associated > Plants > Roots > Nodule | place: USA...
AGAGAGTATTTTACTATCTTCGTCCCTAGTTAAAAGACCTTTCGAGAAATTTTTTTGTCCTGTTTCATAAGACCTTTTTGGTATTTCCAATTACATTAATTATTTTTTTTACCAACATACCCTTATTTATTTTGCATCTTTTTCTTCAATCAACAATAAATACTATGTTGAAAACATAAATTAACTCTCTCTCTCTCTTAAGGATAAAATTGTAAAAACATTAATAATATATACAAATTTAATACTACAACCAACTTTCTTAATTCTCGTGTTTTTTTTAACAAAAGGGTCATATGTTTATGAACGAAATAGTTTTTTAACCAGTGTCTAGGTAACATTTGTCATATAATACTTCATCCGGTCCTTTTTACAATAAACAATTTACTTTTTAGATACATTGATTAATTTATGTACTTGGTTTAGATTTAAGACCAGATACATAAACTATTTAATGTATCTAAAAAGTCAATTGTTTCTTGTAAATAAGATCAGGTGGAGTAATATTAAGAGGAATGCTAACAACACTTACTTTTTAAAACTTTCTCTAACACTTCATCTTTTATTGGATAAAATCAATGTATGTCTCATCACTTTATGTGAGTTAAATTTTCAAAATATATACCCACAATGATTTAAACCAATAAGAGAGTGAGTATTAAAGAGAGTGTTGCTAGCATTACAATAATATTAATTGATGGTTCTTGGGCATCTAAAGATGAGCTTGACAAAGAAAAAACTCTAGAAACGAGCTTTATTATTATTTATTTTTTAAAAAATATATCATTTAATTTAAAAAAATATTTATTATATAATTTTTTGGTCTTTCTAACTTTTTTCAAATACTGGAATATTCACGGATAGTGTCAAAATTCTTGTGATTATAGAAAATTTATGGATTATTGTTGGCAATCAATGTAGCGTAGTTTTTGAAGGATTAGAGAATTGCTGTTGACACATATGATAGGGCTGAAAAACACATGTAAAAGATAAAAATACCCCTGCGACAGTTAACTACCGAAGCAAGGAACCAGCTGCAGTTAACCACCGAAGAAAAAGGAAAGAAAAAAAAAACCTCAGCACTTAAGTGTTGCAGAACTCATATCAAATTTTTTAAAAAATAATTATACTATGCTATGCCATGTACATCTTCTTTGCATTGCTTTGTTTGTAAAGGATTTAGAATATTGGCTTGTTAAAATAAAATAAAATTCCACTCAAACCAACCTTATATCCCCTATAAACACATAATTACAATGAATATTTTCTTCTTTAGTTTAAAAAAAAAATCTTTATCCCCATATCGGTACATTTCTTCTTCCCTCATTCCTCCCTCACTTGTATGATATATAAGTCAACATTTATGCAAAATACTATACCATTTGGAAATTCATGGTAGCATTGCTAAAAAATAGTGGTTATACCCGTTACAATATTAGAAAACAATGCAACGATTTATGGATGAAACCATAGTGGTTATATTATTTAGAACACTTAACTGGTGCAAATTAAATTACTATTTATATCTTATGTATTTTTGAAGCAGTGCTGGGACACAATCACAATTCAATGTTTTGCATATTTCTCTTCACAAATGTTGATAGTTCTATAATATAAGTGCACTTTGAAATATAAGTGCTACATTATCATATCATATAATATTTTTTTAAAAAAATTGATATGAGTTCTTCGACACTTAAGTGCTGAGGTTTTTTTTTTCTCCTTTTTTCGTCGGCAGTTAACTGCCGGAGGAACTTCGAGAGTTAACTGCCGCAGATGCATTTTCGTCTTTTACATGTGTTTTTCAACCTTATCACATGTGTCAACAAACAATTTTCTAAGGATTAACGTACTAGTTGTGTAACTCGCGTGCAGTACATAGATAGATAGATAGATGTAGGAGCATATTGAACGCGTGTATATGTCATGAAGTTTGCAAAGCAAGTGGTTAAAACCAAAACAGTCATTGAACTTAAATGTCGCGTATCTAGAAAGTCTCCATAACTCTAAATTAATAGTACTAGTATTGTGTTTAATTAGATTTGAATGATTGGTGAAAAAACATTGCTTAAACTGTTGTAACAATAGTTGGTGTAAGCAAAGTGCGTGTTGTTGAGTTGAGTAATTATAAGTAGATAGCGCAGAAAAGGCGTTGTTGGGTTTCTGTGAGCGAGTGAGTCGCGTGCGTTGTTACGCTCACTCGCTAACTCGCTGTTTCTTCTTGTTCTTTTGTCTTTCTTCGTTCAACTAAACTAAACAAAACAACAACAACATTCGATTCCACCACCGGGTCGGTCAATATCTATCTATCTATCTATCTATCTATCTACGTAGTTTCTTCTAGGATTTAATTCGGTGATAGATCCCATTGAGAAGAAGATGGTTGTAAAAGTGAAGAGAGAAAATCTTGAAGCATGCATGACATGTCCTCTTTGTCATAAGCTACTCAAAGATGCTACAACCATATCTCTATGCCTTCATACTTGTAATTCATCTCTTTCGATCTATCTATCTGATTTCATTTCACTTTATTAATCAATCCCTCTTTTCTTTCAGATTTTCCACGTTCCACACCAACTCTACCATGCGTTTTTATTTCTAACCCTTTCTTAATTCTTCTTATTCAATTACAATGTTTTTCATTCCTCATTTTTATTATCAACAACGTTCAACATTAGCTTTGTTTCTTCAAGTCAACTAACTAACTAACTAACTAACTAACCTGATGTGATGGATGCATTCAATTTAATGTCTTTTCTTTGTTTCTGCATTACATTATTCAAATTGAACGTTGAATCATGTTCCAGTTTGTAGGAATTGTATACATGAGAAACTTTCAGATGAAGAGGTTGATTCCTGTCCAGTATGCAACATTGATCTGGGTATCCTTCCTGTTGACAAACTCAGGTCAGCTTTTCTCACTGATTTAATTAAATCATGCATATTATATCAATCTTTGCTTATTAATGACATTAATCTTACCATCAAATCTCTTCCATTTATTTACTACACTATCTACTATTTCAGACTATTTGTAGTTAAATTTCATTCTTTTACTACGTTATCTACTTTCTCCACTACTTTTTTAGTAATGTCATTTGCTGCCTAATACTTTCTCATAAATCACTAATTGTGTTGCATGCCATGTAACAGGTAACCATTTCGACTTTTCATTAAGCAAAATTGCATCTTACATGTGCATTTCCTCCGATTCTCGTATATTTTCATCGTGAAATAAATTCAACATTTCATCTTCCACGTTTCATTTCATTTTTGGTTAGGATTGAACACCGGTGTTTATGCCTTGTCAATGTGAGAATCCCACTCAGTGAACACCCCCATTTTGTTGAACCTGTCTTTTAAACTGGAATGACTTATTCTTAAATGATTTCACGCATACTTAGTTTTGTAGAACTTAAATATCGGATGTCTGACAAATCTTTACAAAGCCGTATTCATAATTTTGTGCCTATTAACTATCTCCAGGCCTGATCACAATCTGCAAGATATTAGGACCAAAATATTCCCATGTAAACGACAAAAGGTTAAAGCCGAAGAAGTTGTTCCCTCAACACCCCTGCCACCAAAAAGGAAGGAAAGATCACTTTCATCATTGGTGGTCAGTGCTCCCAAAGTTTCAACACATACCACCTTTACAGGAAAGAGAACAAAAACTGCTACAAGAAAGGCCGCTGCTTTACGTGGATGCAGTTTTATCCCTGAAGAGTCCATAAAGAAAGAAGAAGCACAGAATGAAGATAATCCGGTAAGCTCAGCCTCCACTTCATTGCATATGCCTGCACAAAATGAATGTCAGATGCGGGATATGGGATACTAGGGCTTATGTTGCATTTCTATTTACAATTAGGCTTTTGCGTGAACAATTACGAACCTGTTTCATGTGATTATGTGCATGCATGATCATTATATTATTGTAGGATTCTTCAATAGCTGAGACTTCTAAGAAGAATAGACCCAACGAAGATACAGACAACAATATAGACGTTACAGAAGGGAAGGCTGATCTCTGGACGCCCTTGAACTGTCTCGTCGAAGCAGCCAATAGAACAAAGTCGTCCAGATCAAATTTACAAGGGACTCCTCTTACCAAATTAGAGTCTCCAACTACTCCTCATGGTGGACTGGAGATGTCTGAAATTACGACCAAATCAGAGCCACCTACATCTGTTCAGAGCGAATTACACATGCCTAAAACCAAGAACAAGAGTAATGGACATAAAACAAAGTTTGGAGATGACAAGGCGGGAAACACTATGCCTTCAGGACCGGTGAAGCGAAAAAGGATGCGTCCTTCTAAACAGAAGAGAGCAGCAGCATTTGAGATGTCTGCCTCAGCACAACTCATGTTAGATGCAACAGAGAGCAGGTGCAACAGGAAAAACAATCCTATTTGGTTTACATTAGTTGCTTCAGAAGACCAGTAAGTCACCTTTCTATATGCAATCTCTGTTCATTGTTTCTTTTCTATGGACCCTGAAGCGTTGCATTGACCTTGTTATTCAGGAATGGAGAAGTTTCCTTGCCACAGATCTCGGCTTGCTACTTAAGAATAAAGTAACTTTTTCAACTCACAATGTCTTTCTACTTGTCTTTTTCATTCCCCCCATGTTTTTTTTATATTGAATATGCAATTTAGCAAGCAACTTGGCCTGTGAATCGACACAATTCCCCACTTTTTAGTTTGTGGCAAAAATTATAAAATGATAAAAAAATGTGATTTTGTATGCTTATTTATAATTTCATAAAAGAACTTCAAAATCTGTATGGCTAAATAATAACCACTTTAGGTAGGCCAAAATTTAAGTTTCCAAGGAGTAAATAGTAACGGGAAGGTAAAACAAAAATACTGTTTTTGCATATGAAGGATATCTTAGATAAAAGTTCACCTTTTTAAATAGATGTTGAGTGGCAATTAGCACTAATCTAATTTCGTGAAACGACTTGTGAGTGAAGATAAAGAAAAACATTGATGTTTTGTTAGTTGTTTATTTATCAACCTTTTTCCCCTCTCTTCAACAATCTCTACTTATCGCATTCATAACACTTTTGCTATAAGAGCTCATGTGGTCTTTTCTCCCATCTAAATTTAGCTTGTGTTTGTTGATTTCATAAGTATAGATTTTAAACTTCTAGAAGACGTATAGTTATCTTTAGCATTAGAAGCTGTTAGAAAGCTTCTAGGCGTGTTTCCCCATAATTCTGCTATCACAAACAAATAATTACCCTGTATAGAGGATCTCTATGATGTAAATGACAGCAGTACTGGTGAAAAACACTCCCATGCATCATTCTAAGAAAGTCCATTCTTCTGGCAGCTAATGCTGTCAGTTGAAATTTGTTAAAACTAAAATTTGGAACAATTTGCTGACACGGGACACAGGTACAGAGAATATAAGTTTCTGTTTTTTTCTCTCTTAATCTTGTTCGGACTCATTTACTCAATGGATATATAAACTTTTTAAACAACTTGATTTTATAGCTTCCTTTTCTTATTGTCCTTAAACTGCCAAACATTTGTGTTCATATTTGTTTACTTCTGGGATTATCTTGAAATGTCTGGAAGGTTATGCTATCTTTGCCATGTTTGAGCTATTTACGGTTTTTTAATCCTTCTGTTACCTTGAAATATCTGTAGTTCCAATGATTTCAATTAAGAACTTAAGGATGTTGATGTCGGTAAGGGAAAAATATTTTCTCACTTGGCATGGATTTGATTGTTAACACTTTTGTCACATACTTGATGAGCACACACTATTTCTCTGATCGGTATTCATTGTCTAAGTCACATTTTTTCCTAAGAAAAACTTATCTGCCATGTTGAATCAAATGTATTGCTGTTTCATGCATTTTTCTTTACTTTTTCCTTTCTCAACTAAACCTGTTAAATCTATTCCCCTTTGAATGATAACTAATAAGATTGTGATAATAGCTCATAAGGTGTAATCATTCCTTTCTTATCTCATCACAGGGATGGTACTGTGCCTGTCTCGTATATTCAAAAGTACCTCATGAAGAAACTTAATCTTGCTAGCGAAGCTGAGGTGAGCTCATTCTAATAACTGAATGATTGCTATACTCCCCTATCTCATTTTCCTCCTTTTTTCCCCTATGATATCAACTATCTAATTCTTTTTGTGGTTGAAGTTCTTAACCACACTATGTGTTTGGTCCCGAATATGCTATATAAGTATATGGTGTCGTGTTTGTTGTTATCCGATTGAAATATTTCTACATGAGACAAAGCAACCTGGTACAGATCTTTTGAAATTTACCTGATTTTCTTTTGAATTTTTTTGCAGGCCTGCTTAGTTGAGCCTTTTTTGTTTTTGAAAAAAAAGTATTTTTTTAGCAATTTAAAAAAAAAGTTTAATAACCTTAATATTTCATACTTGTATTCGAAATGAAACTAATTATTTAAATTACACATAAACAATAATTTGCTGGTTCATTATTGGTGACATGGTTTGGTGCTATTTTCTATAGGTTGAAATAATGTGCCGGGGTCAATCTGTGCTCCCAACATTGCAACTGCATAACTTAGTAGATCTGTGGTTCTGCACAGCATCAACATCGAAAAAGTTACCGGCATCTGTGGGCTCTTCGGCTAAGGACTTTGTGATGGCTTTATCGTACTGTCGGAAGAACTTACCTCATTGAGATTGTCCCCTATCCTATCCATATGTGTGGACTCTGTTACTTTACATAGATATACAACTACTTGGGGGAAAAAAAAAACTCAGGTGTTCCTACTTGGGAATTTGTTCATTAATTTGTTCAATGTTGTGGATCTTTTTGATTTGTTTTCATAATCTCTAAATGTATACCCTCCAATTTTGTACTATATATATGCTTTATTTGCTGTTTTTTCTAGGGCATGAATACTTAATTCTACCAATTGACCAAATGATGTCTTCCCCTTTTATAGAATCTAAGTGAGAGTGATTATTGTAGTGGTTGAGGTTGGAGTTCGTACATGATCTCAGCTATGAATGATAGTATAAGCTGAACCTAATAGTACATGAACAGCATGCATAAAGTGTGATTTCTCTTTCCTCTTTAGATATATACAAGCTGAATGCTGATAGTGATAGCATGGTCACCGACTAGGAAAGATAGGCATGAAAGTTACCAATGCAATAAGATTTGTAGGGTACCCTAACTTCTTCAACTTAGAAAGAGAATTGTTGGATGCCGTTAATTAATGTTATTATTGGAGTATTATCAATAAATGGACGTCATCAAAGCGTTAACCATGCTACTTGCATTTGCAGTTAACGAGAGCTTTCTGTCATGTAATAAGCAACTCGAGCAAACTAGCTGTAATTCATTTCCACTAATTAACTATTTTCATATGTACACGTCTATTCACGTTTGTTTAACCAAGGTTTTTAGTTCAAACATGAGCTTGAAGAAGCAGCAATGTTAAAACTCTTGACGGTGGGGAGTTTGCTCATTTTAATCCTAAGATTTGAGGATTAGTCTCCAAAATTGCATTAGGATATCCAATTTACACATAATTATTTTCTTATGTTCAATATATTTTTCCTGTAAAAAGTGTTTGTTATAATACTTTTTACAAATGATACATTAAAAATGTTAGGATATATTGGATAATGTTGTAAACTATCTTATATTGTCAATGCCTTTCTATTAAACTAATTATTTATAGGTTTACCACCTTGGTGATAACATCCCCAAGCCACATCTTTGGTCTATCATAGCAGTATTTAAAATTTCCAAATATTTTTTCATTTTTTTTGTGCAAGATAATATTTATATTAGACATTACAATTTGGATTTAAGAATATTTTACATCCAATATATATACCATCAATTGTCTCCGTAAGCATAACACAGTTGACAGTGATATGCATTGTTATATGCAGGGACTTATTCATATTGAAAAAGTGAATTCTAGCCACTAAACTACTTGACCAAAAGAAAAAAAGATACCATCAATTTTTTTATATTTTTTTATTGTGTAATACTTCAGCGTTTCAATATTTAAGTATCTACTAAAAAAAATAGTTGATATTTTAAAATCGTTCCAATATTTAAGTATCTACTAACAAAAATAGTTGATATTTTAAAATTATTAGTTAAGACAAATTGAATATCTATACCAACATTTGTCTTTATATATTAGTAAATAAATATAGTCAAAATAGGTTTAAAAAAAGAAGATCATGTGAATATTGTATATGGTTAAATTATGCCACTAATTTTGAGACGAAAGAAAGAAATAATGTATATAATTAGTAGAAATATTATAAAAGACTTAAGAGCACTTGAGTAAAATGATCCTTCAAAGAAAAAGCACTTGAATGAAATGATAGAAGACTTCTTTAAACTTAACCATAAATTCAAACATAAAAATACGGAAGTATTAAATTGTTAGAAGAATACTTTGCAATTAGTCTTGTACACATAAATACTTAAAAGAAAAGATGAATTGTTGTAATTAAAAAGATTAAAAGAAGAAAAATGCTAATCGGTACCCCAGAGCACTTATTAGTGATACTAAAAAAGAAAATTATATTTTGTAAAAAAAAAAGATATTATATAGTAGTTATTGCATTGAAAATTGTGTAATCCATAAAAAATTAAAAAAGTTTCAATTTTTTAATAATAACTTATATTTTTTAGTATCCTTAATCCGGTCCGGTGAACATAACAAAAACCAATTTTCATTCCTAAAAAAAAAAAAACCTATTTTCATAAGTTTTTTTAATTTTTAATTTGTTTTAAAAACTAAAATAAGTGAGTATGAATGGAGACTCGTTTGACGACCGGTTCCGCTGTTGACGCCGCCGTCGTCCCTCACTCACATCAGAAATTCATCCTCTCTCCGCCGTGCCTTTCATCAACCTCTTAAAGGTCGGTAAGAATTTATCTCTTTTGTGCGGATATTTATTTCATTTCTCACATTAGATATCGAAAAACACCATTTTAGATTGTTATGCTACTCATAAGTGATATTTGAAGTGAATGAGTGGATTGTAATGTAATGAAATTTTGATTCTATTGTAAATGAACTGATGCAGGGTTGTTATTATTTTCCTACAAGACAAACCCACCAACTGTATGATACTTTTTTTGTGAGAAGAACAAATAAACATGGCAAACAGCAAATACGAGTATGTCAAGTGTTTTGAACTCGAGGACGAGGTTATGTTTCCCAATTTCATCCTTGTTTCCATCACTGCCTCTAAACTTCACAAACCTTATCATTTAAATGCTTTGAATTTGATGAACTCTTGCGCTGTTGCGGTGCTTGAAGAGTATGCAGATATAGTTCTCGCATACGGGTTCAGTGATGAGTATACCTTTGTTTTTAAGAAGACCACCAAGTTCTATGAAAGACGTGCTAGCAAAGTATTATCCATTATTTCTTCTTTTTTCTCATCGGTCTTTGTTAGAAAATGGCATGTATTCTTCCCGCAGATGGAACTACGTTCACCTCCTTCTTTCCATGGGAAAGTCACACCTTGTGCAGCTATTGATGCCCTTCAAGCATATCTTTCGTGGAGGCAAAATATCTGTCATTTGAAGAATCAATATGATCAATGCTTTTGGCGACTTGTTGAACGCGGAATGAGTGAGAAGGAAGCAAAGGATTTCATCGATGGTGCTAAGAAGCGTGACTTAAATGACATTTTATTTGATGAGTTTAATGTTAATTACAATACATTGGATCCAATGTTACGACAAGGCTCATGTGTTTTGAAGACAATGGTAGGGGATGTGGTGAAGTACACTGAAGATGGTGCTCCGGTTGAAAGAAAAAGGAGAAAGATAAACACCGTGCACTACAAGAAAATAGCAAGCACGAGATTTTGGAATGAGCAAACTATTCTTTTGAAGGAGCTTGGTGTTTTTGCGGAGGAGATTAACAATGTGAAGCCGGAGTATGTGAGGTCCTTTGAGTTTGATAGCAAGTTGATGCCGTCTACATGGGTTGTAGTTCGGATAGATGGATGCCACTTCCATAGATTTTCTGAGATACATGAATTTGTGAAGCCAAATGACGACAGAGCTCTTAACTTGATGAATTCATGTGCAGTGGCTGTATTAGAAGAATTTAGGCAGGATATAGTGTTTGCTTATGGGGTTAGCGACGAGTACAGTTTCATTCTTAAGAAATCCACTGATCTTTATCAAAGGAGAGCTAGTAAAATCATTTCAGCAATTGTGTCCTACTTCACTTCAACTTACGTGATGAGATGGAAAAATTTCTTCCCTCAAACTGAGTTACATTATTCTCCTTCTTTTGATGCACGAGCAGTGTGCTATCCATCTGCTGAGATTGTACGAGACTATCTTTCGTGGAGGCAAGTGGATTGCCACATAAACAATCAATATAACACTTGTTTCTGGAAGCTTGTTGCATCTGGAAAAAGCAAACGGGAAGCTCAACGTAGTTTAAAGGGTGCTCAACTGCAAAAGAAAATTGAGGAATTAGCTATTGACTACAATAAATTGCCTGTGATGTTCCGACAAGGATCCTCAGTATTTTGGGATGCATTAGACAATGTTCTCATCCATCAGGAGAATGGAGAGTCTTCTGAAAGTTACGGAAAAGTCGTTGTAGAACATATTGACATAATTGGATCAGCCTTTTGGTTGGAACACCCGGGCATCCTTGATGAAAAGTTACATGTGCGGAAGAAATGTTGAGTCTGATAATTAAAACTTCATTACTTTATTTTCGTGCTTCTAATTTTATTTTATTTTAGTTTGCTTTAACATTCTTGAATTCATAAATGTATTTTCTTATTTAAGATAATGAAATTGGTAAGTACTACATAGTTTTTATTATTTGTGAGTGGAAATACTTGCAAGCAAGCTTTAGATCCCTTTACTTTCCTCTTCTTATGTGGTAGTATGGTTGCACCATTACAACTTATAAACCTGGCAAAGCAGCCATTCTTCAAATGATAATAACCTGTAATCTATCACCAACTAGTATGAATTTATGAATTAAAATAGAAAGGAGCATAAATGAATAATCTATCTATTTATATAATATATTAAACTTGAAGCATGAACTGTGAAAATGTCATGTAAGCTACTTGATGCACTCTCCAACCCCCATTTAAACTCAAACTCTCTGGTTACTTCTTGTCACATAATTTTAGTGATATTTTCAACCTCCTTCAGTCCTTTCTTTTTCCTTTGGTGTCATTTGTTTCATCTCAAGTTGAAATTGGTATTTAGTGGACGGAATCAGCACCTTCTCATGGAGTGTTGTTCCATCTCCCAACATATGTTTTTACGTATGCATCTGTCAATGATTGAATGTCCAACCAAATTATTAAGATGCCTAACTATCTATCACCGGTGTCACACTTTGTTGTGACTGAATAAATTATAACGGATAATTAGGTTATGGTGTTGTATTAGAGTATACTCTGAAAAGTTCTTCATGTTTGATTCTTTTGTTGATCACCCTTATGGATCAAATGGATATATTTTACATGAGGAGGCTAGTTAAACCAAGTTTCTACCTAGTAGTTGGGTAGTTACTTTATGCTAAAAATGTACTCGTAATGAGTGTACGAGTGTGACTCTTGGTATGGATTTTATTTAAGGAGATTACATGTTGTTGTTAAGATGATTATGTTGTCTAATTTTATATGAACTTTAGGAGCTTTTGTATATTTCAAAAAGTGCTTGCAAGAGCTGAATATCCAGATTGACATGTGAAGGACTGAACATGGCAGGTATGTTCATTTCCGATTCCTTACGATGCTCATTTGAACATTAGAGGCAGTCAAATCATCATTCATTAAGAGGTAAGCTACAATGCTAGCTTAATAGAGGAATATTTATGTTCTTTAGTATATTCAATTAATTATTATGTGGGGGGTTCTCTGAATCAATTATGATGATATATTACCATGGTGATTAGATGAACTTCTCCACATGATATATGCACAAGTAACTGAGTAAGAAGTAAGACAGTTCCTGTCACACTGTTATAAATGACGACTGTCATGTTTCTCTCTTTACCTGTAACTAAGGAAAGTTGAAAGTTTTAGTCAACTCAGAAGTGAATTCAGTTTTTTGATCAAATAACAACTATACATTATTTTCCAAGTTCTGTGTGTGCTACACGGAAATATAAGTCAAGTCCTCCATTTGAGAATTGTTGTATGTCAACTAGATTCCCAGTCCAGGACATACAACCAATGTCAGGATCATAAGAATATGCAACACACAACAGCAATTCTCAAGACAGTGACTTCTGCATGTTTCTGATGAAAGTGTGAGAGACGACCGATCTGCAAAATCAGGACTTTGACCATCCACTGCAGTTTGGAAAAACTATCAGCTTTACTGTCTACATTTGTATTTTGATTTCTGTATCTTTCACACTGCTGCAGAGGTATCCTCCTAACACACCCACCAGTCCATTTTTGTCTATTCCATTTCTCTTTGTTCCTTGGATCAAACCCTTTCAAATAGGTACATATTAGTGAGGTTTTTTTTTTTTTGGTGTCATATATTAGTGAGCTTTGTGAATTACACAGCTTGCAAAAGTTCCACAAACACTATAAACATCACATTCCATTCGAGAACTATTCCGTTACTTTCCATTCTTTCTTCTTTTCACCCCACCATTTCTCTTCAAAATTTCCTTCTGATTATGAGACCAACTGTATCCACCGTTGTTTGTTACAATGAATGAAACATTTCCTTCTCCATCATCACCAACATGTGAGATATCGAGTTTTCATATATGGAAGCCCTTTAAAAATCTCACCATTCCACTGAGCGCTGCGCCAATATGGACGCGTTTCATTCCAAATGAACACTTCAGGTATGCTAGTTTTTCAACACATAAAGAGAAGCTTCCAACGGATGGATCAAAATGTGTTTTACTTTTCCATGATGCGAGTTTTACTTTCTCACCCATTATTTTGTTGCATTGCATTTGAAGGATGCTGGAAACTTTCCCATATATAGTTCTTCCTGTTGTGCCTTCAAGTAGTACAAGGCTCCTTGAACCTAAAAGTTTGGAACTCGAATTGGTGGCAATATTCGGCGCATTTTATGACTAAATCACCTCTTTCTTTCCATTCAGTACCACAAGATCATTGAGTGGTTGGTCTTTGTTAGGAATCCATGTGATTGTGAATTCAGCTTAGAGTTTCAGGGTCCTTGATAAACTGAGTTGATGTAATAGTGTCTATGGCAACACTGACATCTAAAAATTAAATAAAACATAGCATAGTCAAAATGAAGAAGAGGTTTCTGTAGTTGATGGAACCCATTGCTAAGGTGATTGCTTCTTGTTATCATAATCGGTGAGTTATAGTTTTCACAAGTGCCTTTGCAGGTAAAAACAACACGGTTTGATATGTGCCTTTGCATGTGCGTGTTGGAATTTTCATGTTGTATGGTTCATTATCTTTGGGAGATAGACATCTTTTATTCAATGTTGTGTTTCATGATTTCATCTTGTAACTTACTAAAGTAACCTCCACTTGTGTATGTGAGTTTCCTGTGACTATTGTCATTTTGTCTATCTAAAAAAAAACTATCTTATTCATTATATTATTTTATTTAAAACCAACTTTCGTTATTATTGGTATTCTGTACAATCTATACCAATAATAATGTCAGAATGAAGGATAACCAAAACTTACACATCACTTGGTTCTGTCTGTCTAACAAAAAAAACCAAGTGATGGACAATGAAACAAAAGTTTTATATGCACTACGAATACTCTATTTAAGTGTCCTCATGAGTAATTGAAGTGTGTATAGAAGAATTTAGTTAAAATAAATTGAAGACTTACTTAAAAATAAATTGAAAGTTTTGCTACTTAAATCTAAAAATAGTTCTGCCATAAGAGTTAAAGGTGTTTTTTTTAAGCAAAAGATATCTGTTACAACAGATATTTTCTTGTAAAAATACAAGCAAATAGTTTTATTAATTATATATGAAAACTATTTCCTTTTTAAAATGCATTAAACCATGTTTTACTTTGAAACCGATGGAAAATATGAAATTGCACATGATAGTTTTTTTTAACGACCAAATATACAAGCCAGACACCGGCTTTGCAACAAAAAAAACCCTTCAAAAGAAAAAGTTACAGAACCATTGCAAATGCAGGGTAATAGCACTACAGAAATGCAGCCAACACTCCAACCTAAGATCCACACAGGCTAAAACAAAACTAAACCACTAATAGCCTAAAAACATAAATCGCAAGAACAAGCAGAAACAGAAAACAAAATCTGCTACCCGTAGAACAGAACCAATCAGCCACAAAACACTACAGAAATAACCAAACCAATGAACGCATCAAAACTGTCCCAACAGATGCCGATCACCAAAATTGACTGCCCTAACATAAAGAGGTAAACCCTATGACAGTTGTTTCATTCAACTGGAAAAGTATATTGTGAAAACTAACAAACTCTATAGGAAATAAAGACTGATTGGAAAGTATAGTAACATGGTAGAAAATCACGGGATTATGTTTTAGAAGGCTTAAGAAAGATCTAGAGATTAACGAGTTTGAGAGAAATATGGTATATGATAGAATAATGGCGTTGTTTGATCCATGTAGTTGACCGCACTAAATGGCATAAAACTTGGTTGTTGTTGTTGTAACAGTCTCATACGTATGTGCCATTCTCTTGCCACTTTAATCACTGTTATTAGTCACACAAAAACAGTATGCTATAAATATTTGCAATAACAAAGTGCAGACTAAATGCAAACCAGTATGTGATGAATTGATAAGTATACAGAACAGAATGCAACAATTAACAGGAACAACAAACAAACAAAATACCAAAGTGCAATACAACGTGATTTAGAGATAATACAATTCAGTCAGTTGTTAAAAAAATAGCATTTCACACAAGTGGAAACAAAACCAAGAACTAAGTCAAACATCTCTCTAGTAACTCAAAAATTCATCATAATCAACTGCATAATATTGCAAGCACATTTTGAACAGTACTGACCAAAAGCACAATTATCCCACAAGTCCACAACAGGACTACCAAAAAATGACAGACATGGATGTAACCCAAGTAAACAATCATCAATAAGAAAGGAAATGAAAAAGTTGAGAGGATCTTCCATCAATTAATAAAGTGAAGGCCAATGTATATTTGTAAATCTAAATGACATAGAGGGCAAAACGAAAGAGAGGCTATGCCTTTGAAACTATAAGTCTTACAATGGCATATGAAGAATCTAACATAAAAAGTAGACATATAAGAACTATTGCAACTATGCCCTAACTTTCATCAATAAATAAGAGTTTACATGTTGATGAGGCTCTTGTCCATGAGGCTGATTTCATTAACATTTGGTACTTGACATTTATATCCACAGAAGAGGCAGTCTTCATTGACATGGTGTTCAGTACTTTTGAATTCTGCATAATATATTTTGCAAATTGAAGTTCACATTCCGTGCATTTAAAACCTTTAAGCAAGGATGTTCTCAGCTGTGTTGAAAGACATTCCAGAGTAAATGCTGGATCCATCCAATTATCAACAACTTCCTCTTCACTCGTACAATCCTGTCAACAATTCAAACCAAAAAAAGTATACATAAAATAGTTGAAAATGTGTTGAGAAAAAATAAATGCTAGGCGTGGCATAACGAAACCTCATGAATGATAAGATTTTGAATTTTGGGACAATGTTTCAGCACTTCTAGCAACCACTTCCACTTCTCACAATGATTATGTGTAAGGATAATCTCCATGTTGGTTAGATTGTGAAACCTAAGACAACTGAGGTAACGCACATTCTGTAGTGATTTACAAAAGTTAGAAATCGACCCCAATTTCTTTAATCGCTAAATCACACCATTAAACAAAGTTCATAATCATAATATTCTAACCACTTCTGCACGCAGAACCCAAGCCTCTTTCTTGCAAAGCAAAGTGGACAGAAACGTCAAAGAAGAATGCGATTTAGTAATGTTTGCTCTGATCAAGTTTGGTAAGCTTAGCAACTTTTCCAGTAGAACAGACATTTCATGTCCAAGCCACTCTATATTAAGTACATATATATATATATATATATAGCTTGCAATTCCTCTAGAATGGGACATCCTGCAAGAAGCTTTACAAAATATTCAATACGTTCAACAAGTACAGAAGACAAATGGAGAGTTTTGAGGAGAGGAAAATCCACAGCCACATGAGAAAGGTCATTCACTTTTAGCCCTTTCAAATGAAGAACAACAAGGGTCCTAGAACTGAAAATGCTAGGAGGTAATTTCAAGTAAATTGTGCTGGAAATTTCGAGATTGAGGTTTTCGATCCCTCGTTGCACAGCGGCATAAACAAATAGATTGATATCGTGTGGCTGGAGACTAGACTCTTTTGAACATTTGAGATGGAATGATCGGACGGGCAGCGTGATGTCTCGCGATAGAAAGGCAGAGGATACAAAGTGGCGAAATGAGATAACGTCTTGAAAGGTTTGATCGTCAAAGTGAAGAATAAGAACCGAGAGCCATAGCGGTTTTCATCTCTTTGATAGGATGCTTGTGGCTGCAGAGAGTTTGGTTGGGAGGAATGAGAGGATATGACAGAGAATTGGATCTGGTAGGATGTTGATCCTATCTTCCGTTGGAATTGATTGTCGTTGGGAAGACATCGCCAAAAGAATAGAACATTGAGTTACGTCGTTTAGGGTTTAGGAAAAACTCGGTAGAATGTGAGTCGTGATGGGTTGATTTAAGAATAGAACATTGGGTTTCGCCGTTTAGGGTTTAGGAAAAACTTGGTAGAATGTGAGTTGTGATGGGTTGATTTAAGAATAGAACATTAGGTTTCGCCGTTTAGGGTTTAGGAAAAACTTGGTAGAATGTGAGTTGTGATGAACATGGTAGAATGGGTTGATTTATGGGAAATGCTACGTAGAGCGACCCACTGCCACGTGATTTCCGCTCATTTTAACTACAACACAACATCGTGAAATTCTCGGGATCAATTTGTTTGTTTTATATAACCACTCCTCTTGATTTATAGAACATTTTTTTTTACAATAGTTTTAGAGAATGAAATGTATAATTTTTTTTTTGAAGATTTTAAATTTAAATATATATTAGATTTAAAATAAAAAATTATTAAGATATCGTTAGGATTTATACTTTATATTTCGGTTTAAAATATTTATAAGATTTGCTATATTTTTTTGTGATAATAAGATTTGCTCTTTATTTAAATATATGGTTTAGGAATATGTTAATTTTTTTTTAAAGAATATGTTAATTGTTATGTATTACAATTTAACTTTATATATAGAGCGGTAAATTTACTAGAAATTGCTCTTAAAATATGTAAATATCTAACAAAATTGCTCTTAATTTTTGCTAATTCACAAATAAATCTTCAAATTTATAAGATTGAAGATTATGTCACATCAATTGTGAATTTCTATTTGTAAATATTTTAACAAATGCCTCGAAAACACTGGACCTAATTGTTAATTAGCAAATATGGTATAACCATCTAACTATGACATGACATGAGATGAGTCACAATGGTGACGAAATTCTAAAAGCTACCGCAACGAGAATGATATTTTATTTGTTTGTGAAACTTTGTAGTGGAGCACAAAACTAAGATCACACTATTTGTTTTCAATTAAAAGCATGATGGCATTCTACTATTCTAGTCTCTGTATTTGTAAATTTTCATATCCATTACTCCTTACCACAAGTCCACAACAGGACTACCAAAAAATTAAAGACATTGGCCAAGTAAAAAAAATCATCAATAAGAAAATAAATGAAAAAGTTGAGAGGCCATGCCTTTGAAACTAAAAGTCTTACAATTGCATATGAAGAATCTAATATAAAAAGTAGACATGTAAGAACTATTGCAACTATGCCCTAACTTTCATCCATAAATAAGAGTTTACATGTCCATGAGGCCCTTGTCCATGAGGCTGATTTCCTTGACATTTGGTACTTGACATTTATATCTACAGAAGAGGCAATCTTGATTGACATGGTGTTCAATACTTTTGAATTCTGCATAATATATTTTGCAAATTGAAGTTCACATTCCGTGCATTTAAAACTTTTAAGCACACATGTTCTCAGCTGTGTTGAAAGACATTCCGGAGTATTCGCTGGATCCATCCAATTATCAACAACTTCCTCTTCACTCCTAAATTCCTGTCAACAATTCAATTTTTTTAATATAAAATAGGTGAAAAATAATTGAGGTAAAAAGAAAATGCTAGGCATCAACAAAACCTTATCAATGATAATATTTTGAAGTTTGGGACAACTTTTCAGCGCTTCTAGCAACATCTTCCACTTCTCACGATTATAATCTTGCTTAAGAATAAGCTCCATGTAAGTTAGATTGGGAAAGTTTAGGTAATTGAGGTAACGTGTTTCCTGTTGTGTTACAAAAGTTAGAAATCAACCCCAATTTAAAACTATATATATATATACACAAACACACGTAGGAAAATTATGAGAGGAAAAACATAACTCTAATTCACAACATCAAACAAAGTAAATTAAAATTCACAATCATAATATTCTTACAACTTCTGCACGTAGAACCTGAGCCTCTTCCTTGCAAAACAAAGTGAGCAAAAACGTCAAAAAAAAAGGCGATTTAGTAATGCCTGCTTTGATCAACTTTGGTAAGCTTTGAAACTTTTGCCGTACAACAAACATTTCTTGTGAAGTAAGCCACTCTATATTACGTACACGTATATATTCTGCTTGCAATTCCTCCAAAATGAGACATCCTGATAGAAGCTGCACAAAATATTCAATACGTTCGAAAAGTATATAAGACAAATAGAGAGTTTTGAGGAAAGGAAAATCCACAGCCACATGAGAAAGGTCATTCACTTTTAGACCTTTCAAATGAAGAACAATAAGGGTCCTACAACTAAAAATGCTACGAGGTAATTTCAAGATAATCGTGCTGGACATTTCGAGATTGAGGTTTTGGATTTGTCGTTGAGCAGCAGCGTAAATAAATCTATTGATATCGTGTAGCTGGAAGCTAGACTCTTTTGAACATTTGAGGTGGAATGATTGGAGGGGTAGGGTGCTGTCTCGCGAGAGAAAGGCAGAGGACACAAAGTGGCGAAACGAGATAAAGTCTTGGAAGGTTTGGTCGTCGAAGTGAAAATTAAGAACTAAGAGCCATAGTGGGTTCCATCTTTTTGAGAGGATGCTTGTAGCTGCCGCGAGTTTGGTTGGGAGAAAAGATAGAATATGACATATAATATGGTCTGGAAAGGAGCTGATCCTATCTCTTGTTGGAATTGATCGTTGTTCAAAAGACATTTTAAATTCAAACCCTACTCCAAAACAAGGATGTAGTAGGTGTTGATGTTTGAGAATGGAGAATGAATATGTGACTCAGTGATGTTTGGCTTAATCAAATATAGCTATCGATTGATTCATGACTCTATATATAGAGTTAAATTATAATACAAAATGTATTTTTAGACTATATATATATTTAAATTTTAAAAAGAAATCCTAAAAATATTCTAAACAAAAATATAAATTATAAATATTAATGATATATTAATTCTATCTTATTTTACATCTAAAATATTTAATTCTAAAATTGAAAATATTCAATAAAATATATTTAGACATGATCAAATATATACGCACACATTTATTTTCTAACACTTCTCTTTGATTTGATATATTTTGTGCATCCAATCACAAAATATCTTTTGCGTATTAATTTTGTGCTAAAGTTGTATATGAAGAAGACTCGTACAAACTTTTATTCAAGACTCTGCAGAGATTGCTAAATTGTAATGCAAAATATAATTTAAAAAGGAGTTATAAATCCTAATGGTATCTTATTTTAAATTTAAGATATTTTTAAATCTAAAATATTCAAAAAGATATTTATACATTTTTTTATTCTTAACACTCCTCTTAGACCAAATATCTTTTCTCTTAGACCAAATATCTTTTGTCCATCCAATTTGAGTTCAATTTTTACATGGAGAAACTTTAAAACTTTTATTCAAGGCTCTACTTATAGAGCTAAATTGTAATATAACTTTTTTCTTTCTAAATCATATGTTTAAAAAATGAATAAATCCTAAAATAATTGTCATACCCCAATTTTTGACCTAAGATTATATAGTGGGGGTGTACCTTTAATTAATGGGGGTACATATTTGTGTGAATGAAGTAAGCACTAGAAAAATATTATTTGGAAATGATAAATTAAATATTTAATTTGATCATTTTGAAAAAGTGCTTTCTTTGTCCCCAAGTTTTGCTAAAATATTTTAGAACGCAATCTAGAATATTTTGAAACACAATCTGAAATATTTTGGTAGGCAATCTAATATATTTTAGTGTTTGATCTGAAATATATTTTGATACTCAATAATATATTTATGTACTGAATAATATATTTTTGTACTCAATATGACATATTTTGGTACTCAATTGAGATATTTTTGTACCAGATCTAATATGTGGATTACTTGTTCCCAAAGTTTCTCACTTATTAGTTTCACTATAGATAGAGAGCTCACACAGTGCATTCTACACACCGAAATTCACAGCTAATGCTTCCTGTGTTTTTCCTCTCTTCTCTCTTTTGACTTTTTTTTCTTCTTTTTCTACTCCTTTCTGTCCCTTTCGGTTATTTTAAAATACCCCCGTTTTGTTTCATTTTTGGGTTAATTTTTTATTTATTTATTTTCGTAATTCTGTTATTTATTAATTTGCATTTAGATCGTATTTTAAGAGTTTATAATATCAAAAATCACAAAAATATGCATGTCTTTACTTTATTATTTATTTAATTTTTATATATCAAGCAAAAAAACAAAAATATTAGGTTTAGTTTTCCTTACTATCCAAGGGAAAGGGATTCACTTTGACCCGGTGTCACTGCGGAACTCTCGCTTGTTCCATCGTATTTTTATTTTAGGCTTTTTTTTCAAAAAACATTCGAATGGTTCAAAAATAACCAATTTCAATAAAGGAACTCTTTTTTCTAAAAAATCTTGATTCTTATCAAGAGATTTTTCCATTTTAATTTTCTTTAATAAAAACTTTAATTCATTTAAGCATATTTAAACTTTTTCTTTAAATTAAAAAACACTGAACAAATTTTTTCTTTGCCATTTGGCTTTTTTAAAACCTTTTCAAAACTAATAAAAAACATCAAACATATCACTCGACTTTTTATCTCGAACTACGTGATTTTGATCTCACTCGGATACATAGGCAAAAGACTTTGTCTTTACAAATCAAAAAATAATAAAAAAACATTTTCTTTCTTTTCACTCATCACTTTCGTCCTTCTTTTTTTTTAAGCAAATAATTTTAGCACAAAAAATGAATAAAAACAAGAGGTTCCTATAGAGTACTATAGACGTTTAGGGTGTTAATACCTTCCCTTTACGTATCCAACCCCCGAACCTTTGATCTCTAAAAATATAGGGTTTATTCGATCTTTTCCCCTTTTCCTTGGAAAAAATAAATGCTTGGTGGTGAACTAAAAAAAGTGAGTCAACACTAGTCGATAACTTGATATCCAAAAATCACCGCGACAATAATTCTAAACAAAAATATAAATTATATATTGTAATGATATCTTATTTTAAATCTAAAATATTTTTAAATAAAAAATCTTCCAAAAAAAAAATATATAGACATTTTATTCTTAACATTCCTTTGACCAGCTATCTTTTCTGAATCCAATGTGATCTACATTTTTATATGGAGAAGACTCTTCAGAACTTTTATCCATGACTATATATTGAGATAAATTGTAATACAAAATATATTTTTAAATCATATACTTTTTAAGCAACAACTGATATATTGAAAAGAAAAAGGTAGTGCGACAAAAAAAGAGGTGGGGGACCAAACAAAAATCTCCTCAGGGATAAGTAAACCTATAGTTAGGCATCCCAAGCCTATTCTTTACAAAAGGTGATCAAGATTCAAGCCTAAGTTTGCTAAAGTGTCAGCACAACTATTACCTTCTCTATATACATGAGTAACTAAGAAGTTCATGTTTTTAGTTTTTTTCTAAACAATTCTCCCATCTGTTACGAATTTTCCAAGGAACAAGAAATTTGCTTTTAAAGGCATTAACAACTAAAACAGAATCACACTCAAGCCAAAGGTTGCACCATTGATTTTGATAGGCTAGCTCAAGAGCCCTCGTGGCACTAGAAAGTTCTGCATGATAAGCATTCTCATATCTAGTGTTTTCAGCAAAACAAAGAAGAAATTGAGCATCCTTATTTCTAATATGCCTCCACAAGCTGATGCTGAAGAAGTGGTTGAACCATCTGTGTTGCACTTTGTCCAGTTGAGAATAGGAGAGTTCCAAAGGACTTCTATGATCTTGGGGGCGTTTGGTGGATGAATACCAACATTGAATTTTTTCAAAATAACAAAGTCATACAGAGAAGATAATGCTTTTTTGTTTGTGAGATTACCTGCTATAGAAGAGTTTGAGATGATGACAGAAATAACACTTCTCCAGTTGACATTTTTATCATTGAATCTAGCTTGATTTCTAGCAAACCAGACTACATTGATAATGTTGATTAAAGCTGATGTGATGACAACTTTGCATTGAGGCTTACTAGCTTTTTTGCAGATAGACCAAATATCTTCCTTACTTTGAAATTGAAGTGGGCAATTCAAAATGTTGGCAAACCAGTATTTCCTTTCTCTAAAAATTTTAAACCTAAAATTCATGTATACAAAAAGGAATCAATAAACAACAAAACAAAACCAAGAAATCAAAACCTCAATTATAATCAAAAACAACTTTTTGGAAACATGCAAACAAAATTACAACCGAAACAAAACAAATTCTGGAAAAAAAGAAACCTAATTATAGGTTATAACAGTGTCTAATTATCTATAACCTTTCATGATGATGATGAAGATCGGAGAACCGACGGCGAGGTTAACGGCGGTGAGAGGAAGAAGAGAACACGTTTTTGTTTTTGTGAGTAAGAAGAGAATGCGTTTTGGTTTTTAGAGAGAGAACATGTCTATTAAAATGGAGAAAATCATGTTAAATAACCAAATATATAGTGAAAGAAGTGGTGAGTTGGCAACAAATGAAATTCACAAATTAGAAAATTACTTAAATATCCTCAGGAAGGGCAAAATGGGAAATTACAGCTGACCAATTTTTCTTGTATAGTTAGTAGATACTCCAAAAACACGCTTTGGATTATAGAATCCAAAGGGAGGTAATTGTGGGAGGCTGGGCGGGGGAGGGTGATTTTTTTTTGGTTAATTGCTCAAATTGGTCACTTGTCCACCTAAAATTAAATTATTCAATATCATAAAAGTTTGTCTTGTGTTGTTTTGTCTTGTTCTTTTCTCTATCCGGGACTTAGTGTTTAACGTATCAATCGCACGCTACATTATTTTTATTTTATAGACTTCACGTATATTACGGACATGGTGAAAAATATGAACAATCTCAAATTACATGGTTAAAACCATTAATCCTTTTTTATTTTGTCAAAACAAACTCTTATCTTAATTGTGGATTTTTGCTCTTCGCCGAGCATAAAACACTCGCGCCCTGCAGCCTTGTCCAAAATGCCCATGCGTTAGTTAACTAACGCAAGTGTAAAATTAACCTGACTTAAAATTTCGTTTTTCTTACACATGCGTGACTTAAGTCACGCCGCATGAGTTAACTCACGCATGTGTTATACCCTGCGTGAGTTAACTCACACTAGTTTGTTGAAGTTCCAAAGTCAAGTTTGCTGAAGTTCAAGGCATGAAGGTAATGTTTTACTAGTCATACTTCTTAAAATTGATATTTTCACGAGTTTGTTGAAGTCCTAGTTTAGCTTCTTCAAGTATTTTCCTAAGAAGAATAAATCAAGTTTTGGTAGCAGAAATTGACCATGAGTTCCACCTATGTTTTAGCGACAAAATACATAATGGATTACACTTCAATCCATGACTCGATTAGAATCTTCATCAACAGATGTAGAGTTCAAGGCATGAATACTAATTCGGTGGAGGAAAACTTGATTCGGTCGAGGAAAACTTCAACAAACTAGCGTGAGTTAACTCACGCAAGATATAACACCTGCGTGAGTTGACTCATGCAGCGTGACTTAAGTCACGCATGTGTAACAAAAACGAAATTTTAAGTCATGTTAATTTTACACTTGCGTTAACTAACGCAGGGGCATTTTGGGCAAGGCTGCAGGGCGCGAGTGTTTTGTGCTGGGAGAAGAGCAGAAATAAAAAAAAAAATAGTTTCATGAGGAAAACTCATTTCTGGGATTTCTGAAGCCTTGTACTATACGGTACTCCTACTCAACAGCAACTAGGAAAACTCATTAAACTGCGCATCAAAGGCTTTAGACATGCACATTCAGTCGAAAATCCAGAAGGATATTTCCAATTTTGATATTCAAAATTTTATACGAAAGAATAATATTTCAGCTAGAAGATATCCTCCTTAAGATAACCTTATGACACGCAAAATCTATAAAAGAGAGATGGTTGCTTTGGCAACTAAAGTCACACAGGTATATAACAAATTCTGTCACTCGTTCTTTGCAGCTGCAGACTGCCTTGAACCAACAGAAAAGAATTCAGTGATGACTTCAAGGGGCATGCCTTTTGTTTCTGGAACCTTCAGATACACAAATACCCAGGAGATGCAACACACAACAGCATAAACTCCGAACACACCGGCCAGTCCTAAAGAACTGAGCATCACAGGAAGCGAGTAGGTGACAATGATGTCTCCAATCCAGAACACTAATGCACAGATAGCAATGCAGAGCCCACGCACTCTAGTAGGAAATATCTCCGAGCAAAGGATGTTTGGAATTGGTCCATAACCCATGACAAAGAAGCAAAAATAAACCACAACGCATACAGTTGAGATTGCTGCATGGACAACACTGCCAAAATCTATTACGCTTCCAAGGACCAATATAACGAGTGACACTATCAGCACCGGAATTGTGACTAGTAGTAACTGCCTGCAAATGACACAGATTGAGTTAGCGTTTTACAAATGTGTTTCTGAATTAAATTATTTTTGTAAAATTGATTTGGTTAAAATTAAGCTTGATGTACTGACAAGTGTATCAATAGATGGCTTTACACAGCATATAAGAATTCTACCATTCAGTTATGAAAAAGTTATGATAGCATAACACCCAATAGGATGTGTTGTATACCTCTAGGATATCAATGAAGATTCTATTTCATTTTTTTTTGACAGTGAAGAGTCTATTTCATATTAATGAGGTATCAATCGTGGGAGTATTTATAATAATAAACCATCAATTTAATTCGTCAACTATGATAGTCCCTCGTTTTAAAAAAAACTATGATAGTCCATAAACTATATAAATAAAAACATTTTTTATATATATTATATTTAAAAAAATTATAGTAGTCCCGAAAATATATGAAAATCATATCAATATAGTCCCTAACATCTCAATAGAAGGGACAAAATTGACGGATTTCAAATGCGTTAGAGACTACTTATTATATTTATACACTTTAGGGACTAAATTGGAGAGAGAGTGATAGTTTATAGATTAAATTGATGGTTTATTCTAAAGAAGGTTTTTTCCACTAAATGTTAGCAAAAGAAGATTTCGTCAAATATTTGATCTAAAAAAATAAATAGAGAACACACCTTCTGCCAGTGACATCCATAAGCCTCATGGCTAAGCCTATAGAAGGAAGCATCAACAAGGTTGTGACAGCACTTATAAGAAAAGATGAAGACGTTGAGCTAAGGCCCAAATCTGCAAGAAGAACTGCAACACCCGCCTCTTCAAGGATTTGAGGAGTGTAATACAGAACTCCATTTATCCCCGAAAACTGCACAAACAGGGAGAATTAAGTGTTGGTCATCAATTAGAAGAAACATAACACTAACTTTATGCAGCAAACTGGAAAAGACACTGTGAATTAAGCTTGGAATATTATGGTACAAACTTCGCTAACATTGCGTACTGAAAGAAAAGAGCAAAGAAGAATTATGTATCACTTATCATATTCTCCAGTCAAATTAAGTATGCTGTTTAAATTATTTCAACTAATGAATTACTATATCTGAAAATTTTAACACGAGCATCATTACTAAATCTCTACATTTTCCTTGTAAATTACTTGGCAGCAGCAAGCACTGCTACAAGATCAGTAATTGCCAATTCAAGTGCTATGATAAACACTCATAACACGATACTCTTCAAAGCAGAAGGTTATATGTAATTTAGAGAACCTGTCCTCCCCCAACACCAAAAAAAGAAAAGGAAAGAAAAACACCAGAAAGTGAAGGTAAGCATGGTCAAAATAACAAAATGATGAATATGAAGAATACCAGGTCCCCCTCTTTCCACCATTATAATAAACAAGGCCAACAGAAAAGATAATTATGAATAGTAATGACAAGTTACCTGCTGAAGAAGTTGTATTCCAATCCCAACAATCAATGCATGCTTGACCCCTGGTTCAAGAAGAGCCTCCCAAATGGGCCCTTTTGAAGCAGTCTTAGATGGGTGAATCATTGCAGGCCCAACTGGTTGTTCACCAATTAGCTCCTTGGAGTAAAGAGCTGGTTGGCTAACCAAGGCAGCTGCCTGGACAAAGTCACCTTCACCAGGAATTGATACCATGGATCCACGTCGAGATCCAGAAACCCCCACTCCTTCCTCATGCAGATAAATCCTTTTAAACTCCCCTTGCTTTTTACCATCCTCGCCTTTACCAGACCATTTCCATGCAAGCTGCCAACCACCTCCAATACCGGTACTTCCAACTGGCTCACCTGACTCTTGCATGAGACTACTGTGACGCCTCATGCTATTCAGCAAACTGCCATGGGAAGGAGGAGGTGGCAAGTCTTTCTCAAGGCTTGTTGTTTGACGTGAGATTAAAGGACTGTGCAAATCGTCATCGGAGTCCCCAGCAGCACCATCTGACACATAGTCCTCACCTTCTCTTTGTAGGCTCTCTTCATCCCAATGTTCAGTTTTAATATGAGGCTCAGCTGTGCTGAACATGCTTCCAAAATTCGGAAACAAAGCGCTTCTCATGCTTCCTGTCTCAGGGAGCTTCTCATGAATGCTGCCAAATAAGGTCACAAGAGGATCCATGACAAGGCTTCCATGGCGTGACACAAGGCCAAGAGAACTCTGTCCAGTTACAGGTTTTGCTAACCAAGAGAGGCCTGCTTGAGATCCATATAATCGGATTTTGTCTTTGTCTGTTGTTTGTTCGTGACCATCAGCCACCTCATCAGCTGGGCCTATTATGTATTCTTCTATAGATGCATCCCCTCCAATTCCGAGACCTTCAACCAGCAATGCCATTTCACCTGTATGAATTCATAAATTGATTTATCATAACAAATTTTTAGTAAAAAGAAGAAAAGAGAATGTGTGAGGAAATGAACTACGATTTAGAGCAAAAAATATATATAAAAAAGGAATAATCCTAAAAGTAGATCATCAGTCTAAACCTTTATTACTACTTCAGATTTTCAGGGGGAAAATCATCAACTTTACAATAGACAGTCATATCATAATAAGCTGGTATGATATAGTGTCAATAGCACAACATATATAACACCGGAAACATGTAAAACAAGTTCACTGTCTATTTTCAAATGAAATTACATTTCACAATCATGTGTTCTCTGTATGTAAAATGTTAAAACTAGTGAATCATCAGTGATCACAAAAGACAAGATAAAACAACGATTGCAATTATTATGAAAAGAATTGGCTCTCATCGTAGTACAGTAGTTGAATATAGAGAAAAGCCAACAATGCAAGACCAACAATTGATCAAACAATTAACAGAGGTTTAGAGGTAAACTGACTATATGGTGCTTTCTATTTCACATTTAGACTAAAATGGTGTTATTGTTTCCTTTCCTACAGTATTATTAATAGCGGATGGCGAAAAATATCAGATTGCCAAAAATCTGCTATGAGAAATAGCGGATATCGTAGCAGGCAAATAGCGGAAGTCGCAAAGCAGTTGAAACAAAGAATTATGCATAAAGTAAAGCATGATGGCACAAATAAAAGCTGCATAAACAGAAATGAAAAACTTTCAGTAGTTCAAACAACTAATAAAGCACGATGAAGTATGAAGTGAAGAGAGAAAGTGGATAGGCAAAAGAGTTTTAGTGACAAGAGGTTTTCACTTTACCTAGGTCTTGGTATGTAGGGGTTATATACGACTCCATCTCATCACCGATTCACCATTGTTTAATTGTTGATGTTATTAAAAAATATGCCATGCATAGCTCACATGATAGTTTTAATGTTCATTAGAGAGAAAGTATTAAAAACAATAACTTCCGCTATGTAAGCAATAACCGCTATCACCGATATGCAAAAAGCCACCGCTATTGCAGTGGTAGCACGATCACAATAGCGTATCAGATTTCGTTGTGATTGCTCGAAATCCTGATATGTAATAGCGGTATAGCAGCGCTATACCGATTATTTAACAACACTTCTTTTCTATACAGCATCATGAGAGAAACACTATCCGTATGTTTAAATTTGTGGGGTGAAAATAGGAAAAGCCGTGATTACAGTGACCTGCAAACTAAGGATGGTTGGATGCAGATAAATAACTATGCAAGGATCATTTAGGTCACCAAAAAGTCTGAAGGTGCTATAGTTTGATCAAAGTTCAATTAAGTGCATAATTTCAAATTAACAATTAAACATTTGTCTGAAATTAAATAAATATGAACCAACATTACATATGGAGACACTTTCTTATGGTTTAGATATGACAACAGTACCTGACACATCATCTTGGCCGCGTAATCTTTGGAGAACCTTTTTAGCCTCCAGCATCTTTCCTTTACTCACGAGCCACCGAGGAGACTCGGGCAAGAAAAATACTGTCAATAGAAAATAGAAGAGCGAAGGAATTGAAAGAACCCCGAGCATTATTCTCCAGCTAGGTGATGGACTCAACGACATCACAAAAACCATACAATACGATAAAAACATGCCTCCGGAACCACTGAATTGGGGAAGTGTATTTAAGGATCCCCTTATATCAGATGGGGCAGTCTCCGATATATAGACTGGAACAAGAGTTACAGCAAGACCAATACCAAATCCATCAAGCAGTCTTGCTAAGCACAACACATAGACATTCGGAGACCACCACATTACCAAACTGCCCAAGAAATATAGCACGGATGAGATTATCATCATTGGTCTTCGACCAAGCCAATCTGATATGGGACCGGAGCAAGTTGTGATGACAGTAGCTCCAATGAGGGACATTGCCACCACAAGTCCTTCCATAGTTGTTTGCAAAGCAAGGTCTTTCTTAATGTAAAGAATGGATCCTGCAAAAAAACATGAAGAATGAGTATCCGATAAGCAATTGATCCGATACGATGCCTGCCCAAAACAATTTGCTAGTTAACTTGAACCATACTAGGGACTTGTTTGGACAAGCAGCTTAATTAATCATTTATAGCATATACATTGATCATATATTTGATTTTGTATAAGTCAAAATGTTTTCATATTAGCTGCAAGTTGTATTCATAAATCGTCTTAGAGAGGTTATAGAAATAAACTTCAATCAACTTATGAACACGTGGGGTGGGGGGTTGGATAGGTCAACTGGTTTGAGCTAAGAAATTAAAAGAGTGGAGGAGTTAAAGATTCAAAGTTCAGGTCCTGGCAAGGGTTCAAGGAGAAAATTGAGCTAAGAGATTAAAGGAGTTGAGGAGTTAAAGGTTCGGGGTTCAAGTCCTGGCAAGGAGAAAACTAACGTAACGGCTAATTACTAACATTTGCAGTTTAAAAAAAAAAGAAAAGAAAATTGTGACGTGTTCATAAGTGTTTTTATGTTAACGGCAAATGTTAGTATCTTTTCTCTTTCACCAGAGTTTGAACCAAGTCGTCCAATTTCTTTTAACCCTTTTAGCTCAAATCAGTTGATAAACATGTGATAAGTTATTTTGATAAGCTTAGTCAAACAATCTGACAAGTGTTTATATGAGTAAAATAAACTCAAATAAGTTGATCCAAACAGGTGATAGATCTGATTGAGTGGATAGAATAGCAGCAGCAAATTAAATCAGTTTAATCTTATAGACAGACTTAAGATGAAGCATGAGTATCAAAATCATTTTAAGAAAAGTTTTGCATCAATCCATCCATCGGTTATCATGCATCTAATCTAATATAATCTATAAGCATTAAAGTATGATAAATCAAGAAAGAAAAAAAAGAGTATAATATACCAGCAATGGTAGCATTATCCCATCCTTGAAGAAAATTGCCGATGGAAGCAGCAATAGCAACGAGAACCGCACCTTTCATTTTTTGTGTTTGTTACAGCTGCAAGCAATAACACACAACAAAGAAACGGTTTTATAGTCCAAGTCTAACTAACAGTGTATTGTATTGTATGAGAATATATGTATCTATCTATGTACTTTAATCATCATAATAATAGAGAGGTCAAAATGAAATGAAATGAAAGAAAGTTACTCCTGTTATTCATATTAATTAATTACCTGAAAATATAGATAGATAGATCGATGAAGTTAGGCTCACTCAGTGAGTAGAGTGAAAGAAAAGGTTTGGTTTGGAGGAGGTGACTGGTGATGAGACCAACTCGAGACTTCTCTTCCTCACTGACTCACCCGTAATTGTTTTGTGATATTCTCTAATCTTTTACGTTCTTTGTTCTATACTAAGCAACAAATACTCACTCACCTTCACTTTTATTATTTTAAACTTTTTTTTTTAAAATATCTTACTATTTATTAATAATTAATATTAAAGTTATAATATTATTAATTAATATTAATAATCATGATTGACTTGACACTTTTTTTTTAATTCTTTCAAAGATGACAATCACTAATTCAAGAGAAATTATATATACGATTATTTTATCATGACTTTTTGGACAATTTTATAAAATGTTTTAATGTATTTTGACTTACTATATTGTTTTGATTTTTATGTCAATATTTACATTTCTTCATGTATTTTTTGTTGTCTCGTAGGTCAGTTTAAAAATGGTTGTTTTAATAATATTTTATTAATATGTCCTCGTGAATTAGCACATGATATATGCAAGGTCCGAGATTCAAACTCCGACCACCATAAAAAACAAATAATATTCCATTATGTTAATAATTGAAAAAAGAAAAGGCGGTGAATCTTCTATGTAATGTAATGATAGATGGGTGAACTGGAGTGGAGGGTGGGAGATGGAAGATTGAGAATCTTGTTGTTTGTGCTATTAACGGACAAAAATGGTTACAGCCAGGGCCAGATCACATGATCGATCTCTCCAATTTGGAATATTCTCTTATTCTAATACTCAATTAACACTCAAAGTTAAACTAATTAACCATAGATACTTGAATGAGTTGGTAAATTATCTTTTTCAATTTAACAAGAAAGTTTTAATGTGAATCCAACATAAAAATCTATAATGTTAAATAAAAGTTTCATCATTTATCATAATCTTAATCGATTCGATGATTAATCGTTTTTTTGGTCAGTTAGTCTAGTGGCTAGAATTCACCTTATAAAGTGAATAAGTGGGGTGTCCGGAGTTCGAACCCGGCCCCTGCATATAATAATGCATTGTCCTACCAACTGAGCTATGCTCACGGAAACAATTACATGTGGTGTATATCTAATTCACATTAAATAAAGTTATTAAATTAATTAAAGTTTGATATTCACTCACAGCACAATACCGACGTGATCCATGATAGTTGAAACGTGAGCCACCTTTCCCTTTAATCATTATGTACGGTAAGTGAGATTTAAGAAAGACTTAATAACTTAAAAAAAAAAAAAAAAGACTTGATAACAAAGGAGAATGTTAACAAATGTTACGAGGATATTGTTTAAACATCTAAAAATAGCAATTTTTACATTGAAAATAATGTGATTATGAATTTAACATGTACTTGACTTGTATTTTTAAAACATAATTTCTTTTTGTGAGTTCTTTAGCCTTTAAAACACTTGTTAGCAAGACTCCATAACAATTATCGATAATGATATCATTTTACAGCTGCCTAGGTTATAAGATGAAAAATAAATAAAAAGTTTTGATAATAAGTGTCTTAAAAGTATCGTTTAAAAAACAATAAAAAATTTTGTTTTGAAAATATAGATTAAACATATATAAAAATCAAAACTACACAATTTACAACGTAGAAGTTATTAATTTTAAACGCTTAAACAATGTCCTAAAAACACTTGTTAGTATTTTCCAATTTAAAATAATGTAGAGTTAAATTTTGATCATGAGTTTAATGTCTTTTTGTTTTTTGAATTAATTTTAGGGTTTCGTTAACCAGTGTTCCCGACACACTCTTTAAGCATCCCAAATTTAGTAATTATTCTTTTAAAAAGTCAACTATTACAATTTCCAATGCATTCAATACACAACTTTTCATTAAAAAATTTACCATTTAAAGTGCTTAAAGAGTGTCATGGAAACACCCGTTAACATTTCCCATCATTTTAAGGTCTTTCTAACCGATGTCTCTAGAGTACTAGTTATTAAAGAACTAAAAAAAAAAACTTTGCATTTAAAAAAACACTTTTTTAATTTTTAAAGAGTAGAATACACAATTTTCAAGATAATATTTCATTTTATAATTCCGTAACAATGAGTTATTGTACTTAAAAGTGAGTAATCGTAAAATGATTTATGTTCTATAAATACATTTTCAAAAAAGAAATGTTAACGTGTGTCTTTAAGAAATCAAAAACAAATAAGATCTTTTTTTAAGGAACATAAATAAGATCTTAAAAATTGCGTAACTTTTATCTTTTCATATATGTTAACATGTATGTGTCTTTAAGAAATCAAAAGCATAAATAAAATCTTAAAAATTGTGTAATCTTTATCTTAAAAGTTTAAACTTGTATCTTTTCATTACAAGAATAATTTTTTAGTTTTATTTTTTACTTTTTAACATGTGTCTCAAAGTTTTTTCTTTTGAACAATGATATTTATACATTCATTTAATGACAATTTTAATGACAATCTTGTTTTTCTCTCTTTTTATTGGTCAAAAATAATGGAGAGAAAAAAAATGAAGAGAGAGAATAAAATCATCATGTGAGTATGAGAAAGAAAATTGTTCAAAAGTTGTCACAAAATAGTTGTACAAATATCATTTCTCTTCTTCTTTTTAAACGGTTTCAAAGTTAACATGACACTTTGTATAATAAAAAGTACTCCTAAAAAAAAGTTAAACGATAAACAACAAATTAGAATCAAACATTTGAGGCAACGTAAATTCTATTCATAAACAACAAAACTAATGTTGACTGTTTCAAAGTTCCTAATCTCAATCAAAGTCCGTCAATGTTGGCCAAAATACAAATATAGCAATGATTTGATTATTTTACTGTAGTAGCGAGTGTGGGTTGATTTTCGAAGACATTATTTTCTTCCAGTCTTTACCTTTTCTAATGGTCAAACCTTCGTCCAACCATAGCGCTTCCGCGTATGTGTACAATTGTTTCTTTCCATATTAGGGATTGCATCATTATTTATATGAGGCGAGTTATTTGAATAACTATTTTTTATAATAACTTATAAAACAATTAAAATATAATAAAAAGAATATAGGTGTAGATACAAAAACAAAACAATGTACCTATGATGTATAAAAATGAGCTATTTTGTATTCTCGCAATAATAATAATAATTAATAAAAATAAAAGTCAAGGACACTATCTTTCAAAAAAAAAAAGAAGTCACAGACACTAGTTAAAAAAACAAAAGTAAAGAATTTTCATATTGATAATACTTTTATTTACACTTTTAATAGTTTTATTACATTGGTTTTAAGATATTTTTATTATATTTATTTATTAATTAATTTTCTAGAGACACTTGTTAACATTTTTTTAATAATAATACAAGGTGAGGGACACGTTTTTCTCTCTTTATTTTTCACTCTTTTTAAATATCTAAATAAATTATTTTTTTACTCTTGCATGCAATTATAGCCGTTCTTTGAACAGGTTGTCTATTGGTTGAAAAATACTACCACTACTATATTTTCTTTTGACCGGAAAATATTTATAAATATTACAATACATAGTTTCTTTTGACTGGAAAAATACGACTTTATAAGTTTCTGAAATTTTAATATTAGTCAAATAGATAAATAATTTAAATTAAAGAAGAAATTGGCGTTAGAAAAAATAAAACATTAAGTGCAAGAATTATTAAGAAAACAAAGGGCACATTTTACAATATATATTGATCAAATGTGTGATACTTGAATTACAACATGAATATTGAAATGAATGTATTAATATACACTTTTTTGACTGGGAAAAAATAGATTTTTAAATATTAAAAATATTTTCTTTTGACTGGAAAAATACTAGACTTTTATATGTTTATGAGATTTTAATAATATTAGTCAATAGACATATAATTTAAATTAAAGAAGAAATTGGCGTTACAAAAAATAATATCGTTAAGTGCAAGAATTTGAGAAACAAATGGCAAAAATTTCAATAAAAGTAAAACCAAAGAAAAACATGAAAAATGAATGTATTAATAATCTAATATACTCTTTTGACCAGAAAATACCAGATTTTTAAATATTACAAATATTTTATTTTGACTGGAAAAGTACTAGAGTTTTATATGTTTTTGGGATTTTAGTATTAGTCAAATAGATTACTGTCAATAAAAATATTAGTCAAATATA
>Ga0315915_1000818_pt1 | contig 34751 bp, 20 predicted proteins | sample MpolbnodulesMG_FD_207738 | JGI IMG/M metagenome (GOLD analysis project Ga0315915, IMG submission 207738) | Medicago polymorpha root nodule microbial communities from Los Angeles, California, United States - branched nodules | ecosystem: Host-associated > Plants > Roots > Nodule | place: USA...
AAGGAAAAAATAGGGTTAATAATTAAACAGGGGTATTAGAGTAAAATTAACCATTAGGGTTAGGTTAAAATTAGGGCAAACATTTGCTTCCGGGTTAACTTTAATAAATAAGAGATAAGGCAGATTTCTTTTGTTCAAAAAAATAGGAGATTATGTGTGATTTTGTTGAGAAGGAAAAAATAGGGTTAATAATTAAACAGGGTATTAGAGTAAAATTAACCATTAGAGTTAGGTTAAAATTAGGACAAACATTTGCTTCCGGATTAACTTTAATAAATAAGAGATATTGCTTTCCATTAAAAATGAGGGGTTTTGAAAATAGATACATATACTCCAACGGATGGTACACTTTATTCTACCTCTCACTCGCCTCATTCAAAGAGTGACTATCATTTGTGAATATTTGCAGGTAACACACAACACATTTCTCCAACATGGTTCTTCCACTAACAACTTTCTCTAGTGATCTTTGAGATCCTACCTCAAATGATAGATAAATCTTGAATAATGGCGAAGAAATTAAGACAGTATGCTCTTAATGGGATCAGTATGCTCTCATCTTGAAGACTAAATCCTGTACGAATGCATCAAGGTGACTTGTCTTGGATGCTTAAAGAGTCTAAAGACAAGCTCTTATTTCTCAAAGATTCAGTCACTCACTGTGCTTCATGTAGTTTGGAGTGCAACGCAAGCTACTTTACATAGAGATAACACAAGCCAATGTGGTTGCAAGTGATGAGGAATTACAGAAAATAATTTATTTCTCTGTTGCATGATTATGATTATGATTATGATTATGAACATATAACTAGTTCCATTTTAAAGGGGACTTAATGTTTTATGATTTGTGATGAAATCAATCTGTTTGGGTGTGTAGTTGATTGTGACGCCTATTATTTGGTGTATGTATGAAAGAAAAGAGAACTGGGGTTGATAGCTAAGGCAATAGAGCAAATTTCTCTCCACTTTATTTGAGATATCTTTTAATCTTTAGAGAATCTGAAGTGGAGACAATGTGTTTAATTTTTGTGACTAGTTGATTTACGGTATCGAACAAACACATGTATATGTCATAGTAGATATTCATTAGTTATATATGACTATCTATATAAATTTGTCTTGGTACTGCTATAAATTTAGGCGGGGATTCAAAAAAATAAGAGTCCTTCCATTCCATCTATTGTAATTATGAATTGATGAATATTGAGTGACTACAAAAATGAAATAAAGAAAAAGAAAGAGCGAATAATTAAAAGAACGGTTCAAAATTATGACCATTTTCACCACAGTCCCTAGTCCCTAGTCCCAGAGGGAACGTCAACAAAGCGGGCAGGGCAGGGAGTACTTTACTTATCCCCAACTTTCCCCATCCTCATCCTCGCTATATGCTATGATGAGTGTTTCTCCCCTTTCCTAACCCTTCCCATACATGCGGCTCTACACGACCCAACAAAACAAAAGATTTATGTTATAAAACTAAATTGCAAATATGACTTTATGACATTATGAGGAAACTAGTAGGCATGTGTGGCATGTGTTTGGAACCGTGGTGGAGATGAGGCTAGACAAGTGTTTTTTGAAAGCTACTATTCTTAGCTTCTTATTTTCGCAGCAAATGGGACACTAGACGTGTGGTGGCCGCAAAAAGAATTGAAACCAAACACATGCGTAAACTATATTTAGTTAACAATGGGTGAATTAACCGACATTAGAGCATTTCCTCTCCGGTAAAACTATCCCAAATATATATAGTTCTTAGTCTATGAAATTATAAAATAATGGCTATTGTTTCTACAACATCAAGGAAAATAGTCTATTCTAAAAAAAATAAAAAATCCAAGCTCAATCAATTTGAACATGGTTACCAACTAAGCACTAGCTTACCATATTAGAAAAAATATACATAGAAAATGGGTTTTCTTTCAGAGGAGATTCATACTGGGATATCATTAGTAGAGACCTGAAGTCTTCGATTCGCATGCCTGATATACAAATAGTTGATTCCCATAGCAATTCCAAAACCTAAGACTGATGAAAGTGGTAGAGAGTAAATTGGCGCCAAATGCAACTGCAACAAAGTCACAAAGCTTAAGCACATCAAGGGTACACTTGAAGAAGACAGTCAAATTAATAATCAAAAGATGAAGTATTTAGAACTAATTGTATTTGTTTTAAATAGGATGCCAATAATGTTATTGTGGTTATGATTTACTAAATCAATCATTGTTGTCGAGCCATAATGTACAAAGGAGTGAGGGGCTAACTATGACGCACGAACACTCCTCAGATTAGATGTGTTCCATGTGATTTTCTCAAATTATCAGTAGTGTCGGCGTGTTGGTGCCCATGTCGTGTCCGTATCCGTGCTTCATAGGGGGCTAGTCACTATATGTGTGAGTTAAATAAAATGGTTAAATATCTTTTTTCTCAATTTAAAATTATATATATTTCAAGTTTAGTTCCTATACAAATTTTGTTCATTGTTAGTCTCACTGTAGAAACTACAAGCACCCAGTTTTTACTGGGAAAAAAAATGGAGACTAAAATTTGTTAAATTTTTATAGGGACTAAAAACATATTTAACCTTAAATAAAATTGGTAAATGTGAGTATTAGACAGTAGACAACATGTTAGCATCTCCACTGTCAAACCATATATGTTTTCTCCACTAAAACAATGACACAATGTTTCCACTCCAAGGAAACGCATAGGAAGATTAATGCATACAGTAGATACAAGCAACATTGCAAGAAGCAATTAGCACCAATTTAGGAGATTGAGTAAGGCAAGAGTTGTTACCGTTAGTAGGCATGTGATTTATAACAAGAAATCTCAGCATGCTAACTCACCAAAGTATAAAACAGTCGCAAAGTTACATACACAAGTCCAAACTCAAGAAGAGCATATAGCGCCATATACTCTCTGATAGCTGCAAACAATATGAGTAAGCATTCATTTAACATCAAAGAAGGAATAATATTATAACAAGAGAAGAAAAAAACAGTTCTGTTTTATAGTTTATACCAAGGAAAAATGCAAAAACAGATGCCACGAGGCTCAATGTAAAGGAAATTGCTGCTGGTATAATGAGGGATCGAGTCTTCGGATCAGGATACTGAACAGTGAGACAAAACCATGATCGGAGTATGGAGAAGTTATTTTTTCTCTACTTTTATTCAACTGTTCAAACAAGACATATATAGACTAAACAAAGAAATGTAAAAGGAAACAAAAAACAGGCAATTCCTATAATTAACTAAGATGCAGTGATTTTTAAAACTCTCACGTTTGAAATATTTGTTTGTCTCATATAATCGGTCATTTTAAAATACCAATAATGCATTGATTATCATTTTATAAGGGTACTATAGTAAATGAAGCTTATTTTATCATAGAAATTAGTACATTAAATGTTTTCTTAAGCAGAGTGCATAACCTTAAACCACACTTAACATGAGACAGAGGATAATTTTTTATATTATAGGCAAATGTTAGTAAGTTATGTTTGTAGGGGAGCCTAGACCTCATTCTCAACAGGGTGTCTAAGCTCAACCACTTAGCAGTGCAGAAATTTCTTGTGAAATTGAAGATTCCCTTCCAACTAAAGACATATAAAATCAACTATTATTGAGTATGTCTGAAAAGGAAAGATATCTTAATAGCGCCTCAAAAATCAGATCATTGGTCGTTCTGATTACTTTTCAGAAAGGGAAGTATGTGATCTTTGTTTGTGCTATATATATAAACATTTACATGAATGTATTTGAGGTTCTTTCCGGTATATCTGAATTGTAACACTCATAACTTATACGGAACCTAACAGGTTTAAAAATCAAGTACATGCTGGAAGGTAAGAATAGAATTCAAACAATCAAGTCAGCTAATTAATACACACAAAGTATTGCTTTGGAATTATTTCGAAAGTAAGCAAACTAGGCATACCAGTAGATCTACAAGGAAGTTAAAATAGCCTATTGTGCTTATCAGGACAAGCACCACAAATTTTTGCCAAGCACTGTAAAAAAACAAAGCAAAATTAATATCAAACAAGTTAAATAAAATGACACCTATAATTAGTTCTAGAAACAGTATCCATTCTAAAAGCACAGAAAATAACACTGATAACATAATTTGAAAACATGGATTTCAAAATCACCTTAATTGTATGTTTCTTAGTTTAACAGAGCAGGACACATGGACCAAGTTTGCTGGTAAATTCTGAACTTCTGTCAAGCATACATCACATTTCTTATTTCCTTTTGTGCTGAACCATTTGATTAAACATTCTTCATGCACCAATCTCTGGTCACCTTTGCAACTGCATTCCATTTTAAAGATATTTCTCTCATCAAACACATCAAGACATATCCTGCACACTGCTTCCTCTTCAGTGATTTCTTCATTGGTACTAACTTCTACTGGCACAGGAGTTATTTGATCTGATTTTCCAAGAAATTTTGTTTTCGTGTGAAAAGTTCAAATAAGATTAAAAAATTTGCAAAAAATAAAGGAAAATAACTCAATGTTGATAACAAGTGAACAAGTCAAAAATAGTCCATCAGTCTGATACACATGCAAATTGATGTCTTTTTGTTTATTTAACATACGACTTTTTCAAACCTTGCTCGCTGGTCTCGATAATTTCTACTGACGTCATGCCTGTAACATCATGCCTTAAATCTGTCAGTATAATAAATAATTAAATAGCTCAGTGTTCGTAAATCTGAACAATTATGTTGCATCTTGCTTGGTCACTTTAAGTTACTTCACATACACTCTTTGGAAAAAATTTAAATCACGGTGGCAATGTATGTCTGTCAAACTCTACACTGATTTAATAATTCTTGAATTTCACGGTCATTGGGACGTGAATTTGGCAACCAAAGCATGTATCCAAACATGCTAATGTACTAAGAAAAGTTGTAAATATGAGGTCAATTGGTAATAAAATAACTAATATTGCTTTGAAAATATAAAGAGTGCTTATTTTACTACATTTTTCTTTTGCTAACGTGACACTCAATATGAGAGGTAAGGATTACAAAATTTGTATCCACATGAATGCAATGTAACATATCAGAAAACCAACCATCACAAGTTCTTTCATATACACACATGCAATTGTTCTGAGATTAAAATGACCTTAATCACTTTCCAAAACACACTTTTTTATTGATCAAAGTTATATGGATCCCACCAAATATATACGAGACCCATATTATTTTGTGGGACTCGTGTGAGTTTTAATCACTAAAGGAGAATGTGTCGTTGGCACTCGTAAAAACAACACAAAAAACCATCAAAGTAATCCCTAACTTTGTAAGGAGCTCTCAAATAAGTACATGAGATTATGAATACTTTATAAAGATCTTTGACTCTATTAAACTGCGAAGTTGGTCCCTCTTTCTATTTTATTTTAAACTCGGTATCCGGATCAAATACCGACTAATCTGGTGGAGTAATCCCACCGTTCACTAGTAAGGGCCCCAGTTAAAGTCAGAACAAAGAGCAAAGTCCTGTATGAACTGGCACAAGACACGAGTTGTTAGCATCAGGAGGGCTCGAAACTGACACTTAGAGAGGAGCACACTTCAAAATCTCAAACCTATGCCATCAGGCGAACTAGGTGTTCAATTTGGTCTTAAATTTTACTACTTACTGTCATCAGTTTAGTCCTTAAAATTTGACAGAGTCACATGCGTTTTTGAAATATTATAACCTCAAAAAGACTACTTGAGATGCGCTACAAAGCTAGGAGCTTTACTCTAAAAACAAATAGCAACATAAATAAATAACGCAATAGAGAGTTCAAACCAACAATGCAAAGGTACATTCAAGCCATTTATGATCAAAACAAGAAGAAAGAGAGTTGAATCTTGAGCCATGATCGGAAATCATAATGGGTGCTGAAACTCATAAACAAAAAAGGAAAGAATCGTAATGGGGTGCTGAAAACTGATCAACAAAAAAGGAAAGAAATAATGGAAGTAAAAAAGAAGTTTCGTAACCTTGTGAGCTCTATCTTTTCTGATTCACTGAACCCTCTTTCTTTTAGCATTCAGAATCAGAAGAACAGGGACACGCCAAGTTGAACGTCACGCTTTTTTAATAGGAGAAACAGTGTTGTGGGATTTTGTCTTGGAGACAAAATAGGAGAATAAGGAATACGTTGCGGTTTCAATAAGGTGAACAATACAATAGAAATGATATTTGTACCTTTGATTTGTGATAATTGTATGACAGGAAGAAGATTAGAGCTCACACGATTAAACGTGGACCCTAAACAAATTATGCAATATTTCTACCAACTTATATTTTTATTTTCTTTTATTATTGGTTTGGTTGTCTATTTTTCTTTATAAATATATTGTTATTTTATAAGTTGTTATGTAAATTGTTGTTCAAATAACACACCTTATAAGGTGAACAAAATGATATTTTTTAAGTTTGGTAGGGATAATTTTTTAAATATAATGTCATATTTTTTACTATTAACTATGGACAATTCTTGGATATTAAGTTTGGTATCATATTCTTAGACAAAACTCATTTAAAATTTGAGTTTATATTTAAATAAATTAGTACAAGATATGATATAATGTTGCATAGATAAATATTTTATCAAAAGATGAGTGATACTACTGTGTTTACTTAAGAAGAAAAAAAAAATCAAATTTCGAATGAGTTATGTCTATGATGTTGATACTCCACCAAGTTTTACTGTACCTAAGAATTTATATGGGCCCGTTTGTTTTAGATTTAAAAAAAATAAAAAATTCTTGGTATTTCTAAAAATGAATTTTTTGGAAATTTATTCAAAAATAGTAGAAATAATTTTAAACTCATTTGGTATAAGTTAAAAAAGAGCTTTTGACATTCACTAACTTAAATATTAATTGTTCGAGATTTTACATAGTAAAAATTGCATTTTTTTCAAAATGATATTTTTCAAAAATGATTTTTATGAAAAGCTATTTGAAATAGCTTTTTTTAAAAGATTTTTTCAAAATTTTAGTATAAAAAAATTATAACAAAATGATGAAATACTTAAAATGACATTTTAAGATAATCTATTCAAACATATTACATTGCAAAAATCTACTTTTAAAAAAGCTATAACAAACAGGCACATAATCAAGAGTTATAAAAAGAAGAATTCTGCTTTTCTCCCATCAAAAGTTGCTCGCAACCAAACATCCGAAAATACCCTTGCGTGACTTAAGACACGTAGCCTACGTGAGTTAGCTCACACAGGGTTTATAACATACGTGACTTAAGTCACGCAAGGGTAATTTTGTCTTTTCAGTTGGGAGCAAGCAAAAACAGTTGGGAGAATAGTAGAATTCTAAAACGAATATAGAAGACTATTAACCTATATAATAGATCTCTTATATCTGTGGACAACCAAGCCTATGTGGATACTGCCCTTTTTGTTAGGACATTGTTTTTCTTACAAACAACTTGTCACCTGACATTGTTAGTCGTAATCTTGCGCATTCACCTCCTTTAGATGTTGATGGTTCTGACATTGTAGAGTGGGGATGAACCAATACCCATTATTTCACAATTCAAAGTGTTTATTCCTTGCAACATCAAAATGTCCAGTTGTGGAGGGTGGCTAAGAAATTCTTTGGAAGTGGAAATACTCATATCGCATTCTAACTTTTACATGGTTGACTCTACGTGGGGTATCCTTACTGATTTCCGAAGGATAGTTATGAAGTTGTAGGAATGGACATGAAACAATTCTTCATATGCTTCGTGACTGCATTCATGCAACTCAGACACAAGGGTGTTCATGGCGCATAAATTGAACTGGACCATATTAATTGTTTGGCCCAATTTCAGTTTGGTTCAAAAACTTTTAAAAACTGCTTTTTAACTATAAACTGATTTAATAATTTTGAACCGATTTCAAACTAGTTTTTATTATAACCAGTTATCCATTATTTTTTTAAAAAAATCATTTTAATCTAAATCTAAATCAACAATACGAAGAAAAAAAAATTAATCAACATTTAACTTTATCAAAATTAATCAGTATCACCAATATAAATTGCATGAACACCTTATACGAAAAAAATTGCTCGAGCATCCTTGCAAGCTTAAATGGAATAACACAAAGCGAAAACATAATTAATTGGAGGATAGTTTCATGGTTTCTCGGAAAATCTTACCTATTGTAATAGCCACAATAATGTAATTGATCGGGAGGAATGAAAGGGATTGGGATGGATGCACAAGAAATTTGGGTACAAATTGAAGGTATCTTAGTAGGGGAAGTGAGGTTTTGACAAGGAAATTGTTAATAAATTCTCAAAGATTGAAAATTGCTAGAGAGATAGATATAAGAGAGAAGGAGAAGGATAGACACCTGGTGGACGAGGATATGAAGTGAGGGTGAGGGAGAGAGTAAACATTAATATTAAGTTCGCTCATATATTAAGTTCACTCATGAATGCAAACTGATTTTAATCCGGTTTAAAATTGAATTAAAATTAGTTTGGTTCAAAACTTTAAGAAATCGTTTAATTCAAATATGGTTCAACGTGGTTTAGTTCACTGTTTGATTAAGTTAACTGAATAATTTGAACACCTCTGATAAGGTATGGCTTCATATTGTTCTGTTTGATTTTATAACTGATTTTTTTCCTTTTGATCGTAGGGATTAGTTTTCAATGATCTCAACATAAAAAGGGTTAGGACAACTAGATCTAAATGACATACCACTTTCTCGATGACATGCTGACATTTATGGAAATGGAGGAACATAGCTATTTTTGAAAACACCTTGCTTTCTATCTTGTGGTCATGCCAAACTTCACTTATATATCTTAAACATTTTTAGTAAAATGACACTCGACAAAACATGTTGTACTTTAGAAGAGACTATGTCGTTGCTAGTAAAACTGCTAAAATCAAAATATGAAATCGTACCGCAAAGATAATCCAAAGCATTGTCAAATCAGAGTCCATACCACCTCTCTCATTGTCTCTAAAAATATAATTTTGTAAGACCAACAATTATGTTAGGAAATCACATAAATGTACATGTATGAGAAAACCTCTCTGTGACTAACTCCTCTTCCCCATTTATATTTTTAAAAGTTATATAAAAAATTTAAAGTTCAAATATGCATACTCTTAATTTGTTAAAAAACCTATTCAAATAAGCATATTCTTAATCTGTAAGATTTGTTTATTACCAAAAGTAAACCTGTAAGACCGGTCTACATTTTTCAATATTAATTAATATATTAAAAAGTGATGTAAACATTAGAAATAATTAAAATAAAAAACAAGATTAAGAAATGATCTTGATTAAAAGACGAAGACGAAGCCGGAGTTGACAAGTGAAGATATCGGTAAGAATTAACAAAAACGGCAACGCCAACAACCATCTTCTTCCTCTTATCCCTCTCCCTCTATCTCTCTCTCTACACTTCCTCTCTCTACACTTTCTCTCTCATTGCTGTCAAATCGCCGATCTGAGCCGCACGGTCGAACCAGAAGAAACCTCCGCGCCGGAATCTTCTAGAAGGTACGCCTCTAACCGTTTCTATTACTTCTTCATCTCACAAGTTTCAAAAGCTACAATAACGATTCCGTTACGATCCGTGCATTCTGTTATTCGGACTCACCAAACTCCGATTCAAATCAATTGAGAATGCACGCGATGCGATTATCTTCTGAGATCTGCTTTTTCTCAATCTCATACTCGCAATGCAAGTCGATCTAAGTCATTTTGATTTCATCAGTTTCTCGTTCCAGCAAGATCCGGTGGTTTTTTTTGTGTGCATTGTTCGATTTGAATTGTTATTGATTTTCATGATTTTATTGTGTTCTCGTTGATTTTCTTAGGATATAGTTGAATTGAACTTGAATTATGTTTAGATGTTACTTTAGATTCTGTGTTTGGCACAATGACTGTATTTATTAACTTAGCTTAATGATGGAGTAAGTTAGTTTGTTATCAGTGTCACTACTTTTGAGCTTAAAGCTGTGGTACTTTACTTCTTAGTATGTTACTCATGAATTTTCTTATAGTGTACTGTTGACTTTCGTATTCGAGAAGGTTTCTTCCGGCAGTGTAATGATTTATGGCGTGCTTAGTGATACCGAAGCTTGTATTAATTACTTTTAAGTTACGGCACTGGACCTAATTTTCCAGATCTGGATTTAGTGACTTTGATGGCGGGAAAATCACCATGACTTTAGTGCATTTTGTGTATTTAATTTAATGAGGGAAAGATGAAAGATGAAAGAGAAATGATAGGAGAGAGGCAGACAAAGACACGTCGCCTTTCCTGCTTTAAAGGTTGGGGATCGAGATTCTAATTTTCCCCTTTGGTGTTAGAATACTTGATGAGTTGTCGTTGTCAAATGTTTTCGGTTTGCCTGTGGTTTTGTTTAACCCACTTCTGGCGGGTCTTATTACGCCACATTAACTTTAAGCAACTTAGCATGTTTCGACTCTGAATATGCATTTATTAAGAGATCACATTTGCGTGTGGTCAAAATTTTCCCGCATCCAGGTAGTCGGTCATCAGTAGTCGTACGAACAAGATTGGACAATCCGGTTTTAAGCTTGGTATCTTAGAATATAAAATAAAAATTGAAGTATTGTTTTTTTGGGCTACCCGATCAAGATCGGACGACAACTACCAGTGTCCCTAACTTAGTGAACGCGGCAACAACCCGACTGCAGGGAATCCAATTTCTTTATTATGAGCTTAAAATGGGTCCCACACATTCTTACATAAAATTGATTTTTTATTCTTGGTTAATTAACGGTCCTTTCTTGTGGCTGCCACATATATATACTCTGATGGTGAAATTCGATAGGGATCATTAAAGTTAAACTGCATGATAAGGCACTCCCGTTGGAGACACTCTTAGTTAATCAAGACCATTAAATGTTTCACAATTCATTTAGTCTCTTGTATGTAGAAAAAGTTGGGCATTGAAGTAATACCCTTTTAGGTTCATTTTATGTATACACACACAAACACGGGTTTACATATTGATACTCTTTTTCTATCTTTGCGATTGGTGTCTTTTCATACGGACCCACAATGTTCTTGTTTGAAATTTCGACATAATGTCCATTCTTTGAAAAGGCTTGCCGTAAAATCCACTGTTCATTATTATCAATAATTTGTTATCGTGGTGACTGTATCTGATCCCATATTTCCCCCAGCTCTGCACATTGGTGCTTTAATTGTACAGATCATCATGGTATCCAACTCTTGAATAATCTGTTCTGTTGATCTCTCTCTCTCTCTCTCTGAATTTACTTTATTACTTGCAGGTGGATTGAGCTTTCATAATTCAAGTGAACATTTGTTAGTTTCCTCAGAAATAGAATAATGGAAGAGGAGGACGAGCCAAAAGAGATGAAAATATCTGGTAATGAATTAGATTCTCATGGAGTAGTAGATAGTGATTTAAAACAATTTGTTGAGAGTCCTCATGCGGAAAATGTAAATGGTAGCAGTAGTTTTGAGGTTGAACATGTAGATGAAAGGGTACACTTGCAAGATCAAGACGTTCAGTGTGCAACTACAGTTATGGGTGAAGACCAGTTTGAGCAAGTATCTTTGAAAGATCAAGACAAGAATAATGAGTCTGAGGATTCAAACCAATCTCCAGGTTCTGATAAAATACGTCGCCCGTATGATGGATATGCAGAGGATTCTCGATACTCATCTGGGTCGTGTTCAATAGAGTATGATTCTTCCATAGTTGCTGACCTGCATCTCGATAATCTGTCTCATAGCCCTGGGTCAGAGGACAAGCAGTTTCCTCCATCATTTAGTTTTGATTCTACTGGATACTCTTCTGTCAAATCTCCACCAAATCCCAGGCAAAAACATGCAAAGCCAAATGTGTCTCCAGAATTACTGCATCTAGTTGATTCTGCCATTATGGGGAAACCTGAAGGTATTGATAAGCTAAAGAATATTGCAAGTGGTGTTGAAATTTTTGAGAGTGGTGAAGAAATGGATAGCGTACCTTTCCTAATTGTAGATTCACTTCTTGCAACAATGGGTGGTGTTGAAAGTTTCGAGGAGGATGAGGATAATCCTCCTAGTGTAATGCTGAACTCCCGGGCTGCCATTGTGTCAGGCGAGCTTATTCCTTGGCTTCCTTACATAGGTGATACTGATGATGTCATGTCACCTAGGACAAGGATGGTTAGGGGTCTACTTGCCATAATAAGAGCTTGTACTAGAAATAGAGCAATGTGCTCATCGGCTGGTTTGTTAGGAGTATTGTTGAGAACAGCTGAAAAGATTTTTACAGTGGATGTTGGCTTAAATGGACAAATGAGGTGGGATGGAACTCCTCTGTGCCACTGTATACAATTCTTAGCGGGCCATTCTCTTAGCGTTAGTGATCTCTATAGATGGTTTCAAGTCATTACTAAAACACTTACAACAATTTGGGCTCCACAACTAACACTAGCATTGGAGAAAGCAATAAGCGGAAAGGAGTCAAGAGGACCAGCTTCTACCTTTGAGTTTGATGGTGAAAGTTCTGGTTTGCTTGGTCCAGGTGAGAGCCGTTGGCCGTTCGTGAGTGGATATGCTTTTGCAACATGGATCTATATTGAATCATTTGCAGACACATTGAATACAGCTACAGTTGCTGCTGCGATTGCTGCAGCTGCATCCGCTAGGTCAGGTAAATCATCAGCCATGTCAGCTGCTGCTGCAGCTAGTGCGCTTGCTGGTGAAGGTACGGTGCACATGCCACGACTGTTCAGTTTTTTATCTGGTGATAATCAAGGTATAGAGGCTTATTTTCATGCCCAATTTTTGGTTGTTGAAACTGCTAGTGGAAAGGGAAAAAAGTCATCTTTGCATTTTACCTATGCCTTCAAACCACAATGCTGGTACTTCATTGGGCTTGAGCATATAGGCAAGCATGGAATTCTTGGGAATACAGAAAGTGAAGTCAGGTTATATGTGGATGGGTCTTTATATGAAAGTCGTCCTTTTGAGTTCCCTCGAATATCCAAACCCCTCGCGTTTTGCTGTATAGGAACTAACCCACCTCCTACTATGGCTGGTTTGCAACGCCGTCGTCGTCAGTGTCCTTTGTTTGCTGAGATGGGCCCTGTTTACATCTTCAAGGAACCAATTGGCCCGGAAAGGATGGCAGGTCTGGCTTCTAGAGGGGGGGATATATTGCCTTCTTTTGGTAATGCAGCTGGGCTACCATGGCTATCAACAAATGCCTATGTACAGAGCAAGGCAGAGGAGAGTGTGCTTCTAGATGCAGAAATTGGAGGTTGCATTCATCTGCTCTATCATCCTAGTTTGCTGAATGGGCGTTTCTGTCCAGATGCTTCACCTTCTGGTGCTTCGGGTTAGAAAATTTTGATCGATTTGTTTTTCTGTATTATAATATATGGATATTTATTCACTGCAAATTTGTTTACAAAAAGCAATAATTATCAATTAAGATAAAGGGTAGGTAAAAAGTATACAATTCATTACGGAACAGACTTATCATTGATCAGCCTGTATGTCATAAGTCTATTCCCTAGTGAAGTTGTTATTTAATTGTCTACTCGCTAAATCATTAGGGAATATATGTAGTTATTTGATTTTATTCTGCTTCTCTCATTCTTTCTTGGCTTTTAGTCTTACTGATAGACAAATTGTTTGCTAAGGCCTGTGACTTATATATGTACCCCTCTTTTATTGTTTCTTTACTTCTCCATATTTTCTTAATAGACCATTTCCTGTGAACAATGTTAGCTATTTCCAGTGTTTAATATGGTACAGCCAACCATTTGCTGGATCAACAATTACTTGTATTTCCTGTCAGCAATACAAAAGTTCTTTTTATGCACCAAAACATGACTAATTTGCTGCATCAATCTCTGCTTTTCTTATGGTCCCTTCATTATGATTCAGGAGTGCTTCGACGTCCAGCTGAGGTTCTTGGGCAAGTCCATGTTGCTACAAGAATGCGACCAGGGGATGCTTTGTGGGCATTGGCCTATGGTGGTCCCTTGTCTTTGCTTCCCGTGACAATAAGCAATATAGACGAAGACACTCTGGAACCACTGCAAGGGAATTTATCTCTTTCTTCAGCTACCACATCTCTTGCGGCCCCAATATTTAGAATTATATCCATTGCTATTCAACATCCAAGGAACAATGAAGAGTTATCTCGTGGTAGAGGTCCTGAGGTTCTGTCAAAAATTTTGAATTATCTTCTCCAAACTCTATCTTCACTTGATGTTGGAAAGCATGAGGCCGTAGGAGATGAGGAACTTGTTGCTGCTGTTGTCTCTGTTTGTCAATCTCAGAAGATCAACCATACACTTAAAGTGCAGCTCTTCGCCACACTGCTGTTAGATTTAAAAATCTGGAGTTTGTGCAGCTATGGCATACAAAAGAAGCTTCTATCATCACTTGCAGACATGGTTTTCACAGAGTCAACAGTAATGTGTGATGCCAATGCCATTCAAATGCTTCTTGATGGCTGCAGACGATGTTATTGGATTGTTCGTGAAATTGACTCAGTGGATTCTTTTTCTCTAGCTGGGGCAACACGTCCTGTGGGTGAAATTAATGCATTGGTTGATGAGCTCTTAGTGGTAGTTGAACTTTTAATAGTGGCAGCTCCTCCTTCTTTGGTCTCAGCTGATGTCCGATGCTTACTTGGATTCATGGTTGACTGTCCACAACCCAATCAGGTAAAGTAGTGACACTGAATGCTTTTTGTTTTTTGTTTTGTTTTGTTTGTGAGGGAGTAATAAGAAGGCACTTATAATGCTTTGGTTTGGTTTGATTTTAATTTTTTTGTTAATCATCTAAACAAAATTATACCCATTCATTATTTGCTTCATTTTTCAGGTTGCTAGGGTGTTGCATCTCTTCTACAGGATGGTTGTCCAGCCTAATGCATCTAGGGCTAACACATTTGCAGAAGAATTTCTAGCAGGTGGTGGGATAGAAACTCTTCTTGTTCTCCTCCAGAGGGAAGCTAAAGCTGGTGATAGTGGTGTAATGGAATCATCCTCAAAGAATCCTGAACTTGAAAAAACAGAAATTGATGGTAGTAATGAGAACACCGAAAGAAGTCAGGATGGCGAAGGATCAGAGGATAAAAGTGAAGCCAGCATACTTGACAATGATAAACGCTCTCAATCTGTTGACAGTGGCAATAGTCCTCATCCTAGTTCTCCAGATATTAACAGCGACAGGATGGCATTTGCCTCTGAAACTTCTTCTGTCAAGAATCTTGGAGGCATAAGTCTATCCATTAGTGCTGACAGTGCTAGGAAAAATGTCTACAATATTGATAAAAGTGATGGCATTGTTGTAGGGATCATAGGTCTCTTAGGTGCTTTAGTAGCTTCAGGACAACTGAGATTTGTTTCATGTCCTAGTCCTGATACAACGAGCAACCTTTATGGTGTTGGACTCCATGACAGGGGTGGTACTATGTTTGAAGACAAGGTTTCTCTTCTACTTTATGCTTTACAGAAGGCTTTTCAAGCAGCACCTAACAGGCTAATGACTAACAATGTTTACACAGCTTTGTTGGCTGCCTCGGTATGGCTAACTTCCTCTAGCATATAGCCACTGCATATGTCGATGGAAACATATTAGTGGCAGTTACTCCTATACTGTTACCCGAATAGATTTTATTTTACTTTTTTCTTTGGAATTGGAAGTTATATTTTCAATGTCATGCATGTTTTATTCATGGTGTCGTAATTTTTGTTTTTGGTCATTATTAGCTTATATGTGAATATTTTCATAACTAGCATATATGCATCAATATTGAAAATATGAATGTGTTTACATTTATAAATTGTACTAGCAAAATTTATAGTTCTCATTGACTGGATTAGGCAAAAATATTGTTTATATTGATATGCCTACATGCTACCTATTCTAACTGAATTATGGAATTATCATTCAATGTATGAAATCAGCAAATTTAGCTATTCTGTCTTGTCTTGTGCAGTGTTGTCAATAGAGCGGCTGTAGTGTAGCGATATTTTAACAAACCGCTATTCTGTGATACTTGGTCTAGTGCAAAATTTGTCAAATAATGACTATAACGCTGTCGCATAGCAAAATTTGAACTTACTGCTATTTTCCGCAATCTGCGATTTACAACAGTGCTCTTGTGTCATGTATGTGAAAACATTCATAGATATTGTCTCTGTATACCTGTACACTGCAAGGCAGTTTGAGCAAGTTGCAACTCTGCTTTGTAATGTCTCATAACTCTTGGAGCATTTTAGATTTTATTGTGTTTGTGGGCACCTTCATTCTTAAGACTCCATAAAATATTCCTCTATGGGATATTCTGTCATCATACTTTAAGTCTCCATTGGTATTCCTCTTTGGGAGGGATACTTTGTTATCAAATACTGTTCCAGATTGTAATTAAAACCACTGAATACCGATATAGGGATGCCATACATACATCTGTGAAGAAGTTGGCCCACCATATGTCTCTGTTTGGAATTATTTGAATCTTTTCTCATGATGTTGTTTCAATGATGCATGTATTTGTTCAAAATGCTACTGGCTTGTTTCACATTTATGTTTGCAATTTAAAAAATCATTCCCGAAATTCTGTGACAGTGGTCAGTGGCCATGCAAGTTTCTTGAATTAACTTCTTAAAAGTCCATCTTTTGTCGGAGGAATTTTTTTTATACATTGACTAAAGCTTTTTTGTTTTTATTAGAAAAAGGAAGTTCATTAATTGAACGGAGAAAGAAACTTGCTAATACAAATGCAAAAAATTTCCCATGTTAGCCACAACAGACTGCATAAAAAACAGAAAAACATGAAAGCCTCCTTGAAAAATCTTGTAATGAAATTGCCGAAATGGCTAAATTATGCTCATTAGTTGATTTTTTTGGCTTTTCATTTCAGATCAACGCCTCTTCTTTAGAGGATGGACTAAATTTCTACGATTCTGGTCATCGCTTTGAGCATTCACAACTTTTATTGGTGCTGTTGCATTCCCTTCCATTTGCACCTAGGTCACTGCAGAGCAGGGCATTGCAGGTAGTAGCTCATTATTTCTCATATCCTCATTACTTCTCATATGCATATAGTGTTTGATATATTGCATTTTATTTGATTAATTAGATGTTTGCAGTATCATGTGTTTTTATACTTCCTTGATTCATTTATTTGAACTACTCAGTTCACCTTACTACTTCATGGATGGGCTGTTTAATTTAGCATTTTGGTTTTCTTGTTACATGTTTACATTTTACTCATTTTTAAGGGCTTAAGTTTGCTGTTATTTTAAGATGTTAAAGATAATGATGAAACACAAGACTGTATATTCACCTAGTCTGGTATATAGCGAAACTAACTACAGGATAGTTACTTTGGCCACTTTTTCTGTTATTTTAACTCACGATTATTTTGACCTATTGACGTGTTATTTTTCTATTGAAAAGGAAACCTTTAAAAGTCTTATATACTCTGTATTTGAAAGACTTGCTTTACCTGACATTTATCGTTGCTTATTTGTGATGTTCAACATGTCGGTTCTTTCATACTGGCAGATACACCAAGGGACCAGACCAGAAAGGAGACTATCTTATTCAACCATTTTATCTATCTTCACATTCATTTTTTCCCAGATATTTTCCACCCTTTTCAAATAGAACAATTAAAATAAGTGTTATTGTGTCTTAAGTTCCGCAAAACCTCTTTCAATTTTTTTCTGGTACTATATGAGCAGTTTTGTTTGTTTATTGTCTTAGTTACCTTTTTATGTCGTAGTTATTTCAACGAATGTCTATGTATATAGCACAACAATATAAAAAGTTTTCTTATAAAAAGTTACCTTTGGAAGTAAGATGTTAGAACTATTATCTAAATAAAAATATACTCCCTCCGTTTCAAAATGAGTGTCGCTTTAGCAAAAATAATTTGTTTCAAAATGAATGTCATTCTCACTTTTCAATGTACTATTAATTACTTTTTTCCAATAGTACCCTTAATTATTATTATCCACACAACTTCCAAAGTGTCATTTTGTACTTTAATTTATAATAATGACAAATGCACCAATAGCTAACGAGGCTATTTTAGTAAAAATATCATATCTTTGGACAACATTATTCCATTCCTTAATCTGTGTGCAATTGGCTAAAGCGACACTCATTTTGAAACGGAGGGAGTACTGAATTTACTAGAATATTATCGATGAAATACTCTTGAAACGATGTTCTAAAGAGCAATGATTACTTATACTGCAGTAGTAGTTCTTCCTCTGGCCGAAACTGATAGGTTCAGTTTCTTGAGAAACAGTTAAAGATGTTACACACTAATGGCAAGGATTTGAGAGCCTGTCCTCTCCTTAACTAACCTGGTTTATAGCAAATAATTCCACACTTGATTCAAATAACAAGTTACTATTTATAAAGTTACATACACACCTATTAAAACATTACTAACACAATTAATTGACACGATTAATTAACATTACTGCTCCTAATAATATGATAACTACCTCTAATAACATCTATCTGCTCCAGTGATGCATACAGTTCTTACTTGGGATTTTTTCTATACCACCTAGCTTTAAGCTGCTTGTTCGTGTCTATTTTCAGGATCTTCTATTCTTGGCTTGCAGTCATCCTGAAAATAGAAGCAGTATGATAAACATGGAGGAATGGCCTGAATGGATTTTGGAAATCCTGATCTCAAACTATGAGGTAATAACATGTGTGTGTAGTTTTGTTTGGTCTCTTTTACAATTTTCACAGGCATTAAATTAATGCCAACTTGTATAATATTTGTTTTGGGTGTGGTTCTTGTGGGATATTCTTTGACCATGTCAACTGCACACATTTTGGTAACAGGTGGGTTCAAGCAAATTGTCTGATTCGACAAGTGTTGGAGACGTAGAAGACCTGATTCATAACTTCCTAATTATCATGCTAGAGCACTCAATGCGCCAAAAGGATGGCTGGAAGGTTAATATTTGTTTGGATTTTTAACTTCTTTCATGTGGAAATAGTTCATGTTACTTCCAATTCTTGTCCATTTTGCTTTTTCATGAGTCATGATGTTACTGATGACAGCGTGCACATGCAATAGTTTGTTTGCCCGCTTTCTGTTCTCTTTATTAAATCTTTGTTTTTTGTCTGAGGCTGTAACTGTTGAACGTCAAACATTAAACTAGGCTTGAACTTTCAATGAATTTGTAAGTAAGTTTTTTTTTTATTCACCGGAGTTTCCTTAGGCTTGCAGATGTGAAGAAGGCTGTTTTTTCCCCCTCCCTTTTATTGTATTGGAAGAATTTTATTCCAAGTTAAGAAAAAAGTAAAACTTTCGGGGGTGGGGGGTGTGGAAGGGAGTTAGGTTGCATAACATATTTCAAATAAAGAAACCAAATGAATACTGGAATCAACGAGGCTTAAAAATGTAGCCGAATTGTCATATTGATAACATGCATCTCGACGTTTGTGATTAAAAGAGAATCTTTTAGATGTTTCCCATACTTGTTGGTTTCAAGCAATGACTTGTCTACAAAGTATTAAAATTGAGTTTTAAGACATTTTGTAATATTCTATTTACTAATCACATAATTGTGGTCATCAAGATGAAGTAAATTTTATCCTGCAGTTTATATGTGAAGCCACAATTGACTGCTGAAATGTTATGTAACTTATTAGTCATCATTCTGTTGGAATTTAACTTCTGTTGTCAACGTCCATATCTGTTTGCTCGCATTAGTTCTGGTTTTATCAGGCTGATTCATGCTACTTAATGTTACTCCTTCTGTTCAGGATATTGAAGCAACAATTCATTGTGCAGAGTGGCTTTCTATTGTAGGTGGATCTAGTACAGGGGAACAGCGAGTAAGGTAAGTTTATACATCCATTATGATCTCTTTAAGCATTTACTTATCACTTCTACTCTGAGTATTCTATTCTTTTTGGTTTTGGTTTTGGTTTTGGTTTACTTTGATGCTGTTTGGCATTGTTTCTGAGTTAAAATCATTCATGAGCTCTGACCCAACAGCGTAAGTCTTTAGCAGAGTTAGTCCTTGACATGTTACCAGAACTTTTATGATCAAGTGGTTTGGAGTTTAATTCTAACTGCTCAGCATAAGGTTTGGTGGCCCATTCCACTGTCCATGCTTCAAGTTCTAAGGGCTTGAGTCAGTATATATTTTTTTTTTTTGAATGGCAAATGTTAGTTTTTTGTTATGGGTGGGGGGGTTGAACCCACAACCTCCTTATGCCCCCACTCCTTAACCCCCCCACCCCAACCACCTTATATCTCCCTTGAGTTAGGGGTTTTTTGCTAAGTATATTAACGATTCTTTAGTTTTTACTTGACCACTTAAGCTTTTAGTTGATCTCCATTACTTGACAGAATATTTTTGACATCATCAATTTTTTTTTGAAGTGACCTCCTTTTCTCTAAATTGTTTAGGAAGTATTAGCTATTCTGGTGTGATGTGGAAAAGTATACACTGAACTGCTCATAATATCATAACTTCGAGATTATAAAATTTGAAGCCAAGAAAAAATATACCAGGAAAAATTGCATGTTCCAATTGAGTTTTGATTGAATCAGCTTTTGCTAAATTTTTAAATTTGATAAAAGTTGATGAAAGTTGTAAACTTGATGAGGCAATATGAAGAAGCTTTGCAGGTATATGTTTTACATTGGTTGACGGTAATTCAAAGAGGACAATTACGTCGAGAGATACTCAAAGATAACATTTAGAGCTGTAAAAATATGTAAACTCTGTATTTATAATGGTTTTACAATAAATACATTGAGTGCTTAACTAGTAAGCACTAGCCTCGGAAGTTGTATACTCTAGGAGTAATAGCAACCAATCTAGGAAGTTGTACAATTAAAGGAGTATCTAAAGATTCTTAATTTTAACAAGAGCGATAATGCCAGTCTATGTTTGTTGAACATATTATAAAAGTTTAGGAAGAAGAGTTTTATAAATTCTTTTATACTACCATATTACTCTTTTATCTTGATTGAAAGTACCGAGCAATAGTTTACAATTTTTGGTTTCATTTTATTTATATAATCATTCTTTTTTGGGTCAATTTCCTTATAGGCGTGAAGAATCGTTGCCTATATTTAAAAGGAGACTCTTAGGTGGCTTGTTGGACTTTGCCGCTAGAGAATTGCAGGTTCAGGTAAATCATGTTTTCTATTTTTACAGAATTTCGTTATAAAAAGTTCCGTGCATGATATGACATGCCATGGGTAATAATGATATTCTTTCTGCTTTTGTTACCTCCTCCACCAAATTATTTTTGTTTTGAAATGTATATCACACTTGGGAAACAAAAACTCTATAACTATGCCAAAGCACACATAGATACCAAAATCGTATGCTAAAATGATAAGTACAATTTTCTATGTTTCTAATTTTATTAAGAGTGGAAGAAAAAACAGTAATGACGTCTACATACAGCTTTCCCTTGCTGCAGACTCAAATTATTGCTGCAGCTGCGGCTGGTGTTGCTGCTGAGGGTTTGTCTCCAACAGATGCTAAGGCTGAGGCTGATAATGCTGCCCAGTTGTCTGTGGCCTTAGTTGAGAATGCCATTGTGATACTTATGCTTGTTGAAGACCATTTACGGTTGCAGAGCAAACAATCTTCTTCACGCACTGCAGATATATCTCCATCTCCACTTACCACTTTGTATCCAATAAGCGATCACTCAACGTCATTGTCAACAATTGACGAGTCAGCAGAAGAAGTCGCGGACAGCCGAAGTTCACTTTCCGGTGGCTCAGGGGGAAACCCTTTAGATGTATGCTTATAGTAATCTAAAACTACACATGCATGCTACTTGTCATAAATAGATAAGTATTTTGTTTTTATTTTTGTCTATCTCCAATGCCACTTCTGTTATTCCTCCAAAATTTAATGCATTGGCAACATACTGTTCTATTCTCCAAATATCTTTTAATTTTTGTAACATTCCCTGTTTTATACTTTCTATCTCTTAACTTTTGTATCTGTCTTTCAGATTTACGAAAATATGTGCAAGCTTTATATTTGTCTTTATTGCCATGGCATTTGCATTCTTGTCTGTCTGATTTGTCTATTCCTCCTCATGCCGTTTTTGTTCTATATATTTCTATATTGGTGGAACTCACACTTTCATGATTTTTGAAGGCCCTTTCTTCAATGGCTGATGGAACCGGTCAGATCCCTACATCAGTGATGGAAAAGATTGCGGCTGCAGCAGCAGCTGAGCCTTATGAATCTGTATCTTGTGCTTTTGTGTCGCATGGGTCCTGTGCAAAGGATTTATCTGATGGTTGGAAATATCGGAGCCGTTTATGGTATGGTGTTGGCCTTCCACAGAATCCAGCTGCATTTGGTGGTGGGGGAAGTGGATGGGATTTTTGGAAGTCAACTTTGGAGAAAGATGCCAATGGAAACTGGATTGAGCTTCCTTTGGTGAGGAAGTCTGTGGCAATGCTCCAAGCATTATTGCTAGATGAGTCTGGACTCGGTGGTGGTCTTGGTATAGGTGGAGGATCAGGCACCGGAATGGGAGGGATGGCGGCACTGTACCAGCTCCTAGACAGTGACCAACCGTTCTTATGCATGCTTAGAATGGTTCTTCTATCGATGAGGGAAGACGATAATGGTGAAGATTATATGCTGATGAGAAATACAAGTATTGACGATGCGGCTTCTGAAGGAAGAAAACCGCGATCAGCTCTTTTATGGAGGTAGAACAATCCCTTCAATCTAAAATTGTGTGCGCATGTTTCTGTCCTAACAGATAAATTTCATTAACCTAGCATGTTAATTGCATAATTCCATATTTATTTTCATTATCTGATGTTTTTGATGGGTTGATCCTGTCTTTTAATTTTTATTATATAATTTCAACAGTGTTCTCTCTCCTGTACTCAACATGCCAATTTCTGATTCTAAGAGGCAAAGAGTCTTGGTTGCATCTTGCGTGCTATATGCCGAGGTTTGTATTTTCAGCTAGTCCATTTTCATTCTTTCTCATTTGTCTTCTTTTTGTATACAACGATGTAGTTACCATAATACTACTCTTTGTCAGGTTTACCATGCTGTTAGCAGAGACCAAAAGCCTCTTCGCAAACAGTACCTCGAGGCTATATTACCACCATTTGTTGCTGTCTTAAGGAGGTGGCGCCCTCTTTTGGCTAGCATTCATGAACTTGCTACTGCTGATGGTTTGAATCCTCTTGTTGCCGATGACCGTGCATTAGCTGCTGATTCCCTGCCGATTGAGGTGCTTTACTGTCCATTCCTTTAAATACACACATTAAAACATATGTAATAAGAATGGTTTGGCTTAGTTTTATATTGATACCTTCACATTCATGTTAACACATTGCTTGGTTTTATGGAAAAACAAAGGAAAGGAAGTGCAAAAATTTGTTATTTTCCTTTGTTTTGGTATGCAAAAAGGAAACATAAAAGGTGGTATTTTTCTCCGGTTCAGCCCATGAGGGAACATAAAGCTGATGGAATAAAGACAATTCAATCATAAACAACGAAAATAGCGTGTGCTACATGATCCGTTTCCTACTTTGACATTGTGTTATGTTACTCTTGGGCGTCCTTTCATGTCCGCTGCATTCCACAACCTAGTTGAATCGATTATGTTTTTTAATTTATAGTAAATTTTCATTACATATTATTCAGTGTTTAAAAAATATTAAATTTTATATTATTTTTGTTCTCTTTACCTCTTTTCATTTTTACCATGGATATTTTTGTCATTTCAAAAATATGCTTTTTCCCCCCTCCTAATCTCTACCCAATCGAACAAGGAAAAAGAACAGTTGCATTTTTTTCCTTCCATTTTTTTCTCTTTCCAAACAACTAGAAAATCGTCTAATTTTCTATCCTCATTTTTTAACTTTCTCTCCTTTTACTTCCTTTGACTTGCTCTTACAATTTTTTGGTTCAAATAAGTTGGTCATGGGTCAGATGCTCATTTTTTCCTACTCTTTTCTCTATTTTTAATAAATTTATGGTGTGTTGCAAATGATAGGTAATGGCTGGGGTTGCAACTTTGTTGGAATTGCAGTCATTATTGTGATGCTTTATGCATGCCGTTTTGCGTTAAAAAGAATACTTTCTTTGCCAATCAAATGGAGTGTAAGGGTTTGGAGAAGATAAACAAGAAGGAAAACAATACATCGTGCCAATATTTGTTTGTACATGATTATATTTTTTGTGTTGAAAAGAAATATATCTCTCAAGGGTGTGGTTATTGCCTTTAAATTTGCGTTGGATAGAATTTTATGTATGTCTTCTCTTGGGTCTTTCCACATGGATTATTTCTGGGGATCAGTATTTCCCATATGCAAAGGGATTAGACAACTCTTAAAAACCGATTAATCTTATTACACCTGTTTCTATCAATTTGTTTTTATAGCCGAAGTATTCCCTTTCCTCTATCTTTCTGATTCTAATAAACCCTATACAAAATGTGCTTCACACATGTATTCATTGACATGATTTTGCCGCATTATTTTAGATGTGTAATTGATAATTGCTATTTTCTTCAGGCTGCTCTCGCAATGATAGCTCCTGCCTGGGCTGCTGCTTTTGCATCTCCACCTGCTGCAATGGCATTGGCGATGATTGCAGCCGGTGCGTCAGGTGGCGAAAGCCAAGCTCCTGCACAAACATCCCATCTTAGGCGTGATACTTCATTGCTTGAACGCAAACAAACTAGACTTCATACATTTTCAAGCTTTCAAAGACCTTTGGAAGTCTCTAACAAAACTCCACCTCTTCCCAAGGACAAAGCAGCTGCGAAAGCTGCTGCTTTGGCAGCTGCTCGTGATCTGGAGCGATTTGCAAAAATTGGTTCTGGAAGAGGTCTTAGTGCTGTTGCAATGGCTACATCTGCACAACGAAGGAGTGCTAGTGATATGGAGAGGGTCAACAGGTGGAATGTTTCTGAAGCAATGGGAGTTGCCTGGATGGAATGTTTGCAGCCAGTTGGCACAAAGTCGGTGTATGGGAAAGATTTTAATGCTTTTTCATATAAATATATTGCTGTTCTTGTAGCCAGTTTTGCACTAGCAAGGAATATGCAACGGTCTGAGGTTCGTTTGCTAATTGTTTCTTTGACATGCAGATTATTTGAGATGCTTCTTGTTAAATATTTTATGTTTGCCAGGTTGACAGGCGTGCTTATGTGGACATAGTTACTCGACATCGAATCAGTACTGGAGTCCATGCATGGCGCAAACTTATTCACCAATTAATAGAGATGAGAAGTCTTTTTGGGCCTTCCGCAGATAATTTATACAGTCCGCCTCGTGTATGTTATGATATTCACATTGTCATTATCAACCACAAATTTTTATGTGTCTTCAGGGAGATGTGCATTTAGTTGTTTGCTGTTGTTTCATGTTTATTCTTGGAGTAAACCAGAGAATTTTAAGACACAAAAATCAGCTTTTTGTATTATGTCACTGGTATTTGTATGGGGCTTTTGGTTTTGCTGAACAATATGATTGTTCAATTAATCTGTTTCCTTGTTTTTCTTTTGTTTTCTGTTGTCATTCTTTTTTGCTCATAATTGGAGGATATATTATCTGGCCAGCTTTTACTCTTGCTAAAATTTAATCAAACGACAAAGTATGAGTTCACTTTATCATGCTTATTATTTTTTTTTGTAGGTTTTTTGGAAACTAGATTTAATGGAAAGTTCTTCCAGGATGAGAAGATGTTTGAGGAGGAATTATCAAGGATCTGATCATTTAGGTTCTGCGGCTGATTATGAGGAATACTCTGAAGAGAAAAAAGACCAAAGCACTCCGATTTTGTCTGCCGAAGCAATCTCATTGGAGGCAATCAATGAAGATGAAGAACAGGTTGATGCTGAGAATTTGGTTGATAGGGTTGATGATGTTCAAAATAAAGGTGACAACCAGCTTAGAATTTCCGAATCAGCAGAGCAATCTGTTCAGGCATCTTTAGAATCCAGCAGTCCACAACATGCAAGTGATGAACACATTGATCAGAGTTCTTCAGCCATAGCACCTGGGTATGTTCCTAGCGAACTTGATGAAAGAATTGTTCTCGAGTTACCAACATCTATGGTCCGACCACTTAAGGTCATACGGGGAACCTTCCAAGTAAGTATTAAAGGCCTAAATTTGCAATTATTATAATTTTGACTAAAATGTATGTATCAAGTTATGAATGTGAATGCCTCCATTGATGCAAAAACTATCGCGATGATATTTCTTATATGAATTGTCGATAATGTGTACTGTATCGGCATATATCTTCTGCATTTCATATCCACTTAGCAAAATGTGATTATGTGAGCATACTGAGGTGGATGAGTTGACATACAAGAGAATTTATGAAGCATGAAGAATTTTTCACTTATTGTTTCTTATTGTGGGAAAGATGTATGATGATTTTTTGCTTATATATAACAGTTAGGATATCTACAATATACCTTTGAGGCAGAGAACGATGCACAATCCATGCAGACAGTTTATGCTATTTAGGAAGTTATTTTTTCTCGTTTAATTTTGATTAGGGGTTTTATTTTAGTAAAAATAGAACTATTGACTGGTTTAATAATGGAAACAGAGGTTTGAAAATGGTTTTGTTGCTTTTTTCTTCAACCACAAAATAAACACATGAATAACCGGAAAGGTCAATGGGGTGTGATACATGGAAAAAGAGAGAAAAAATAATTTTCATAAACTAGGAAATAAAGGAAAAAAAATAAATAATCAGGGATATCAGCATTTAAACCCATATGACAAGGGGTCCCAATGCAACCCTGGAAACGATGATTTTCACACACTTTTACTCTGTTTCACAGCACATTACAATACTGCATATACATTTTATATCATATTATGTAACTCTATTCTCTTTGTATCACCATCCCTTCCCAAACCCGATAATTTCAACAGTTTTCTTGTCTTAGGTATGATAATTTCACTCATACGAAGCAGTATACTCTTGTTATAGGTCACCAGTAGGAGGATAAATTTTATAGTTGATAACAATAGCAATGAGACCAGTGCCGCAACAGATGGTTTTCATTCCAGTTTTGGGAACCAAGAAAAGGATCGTAGCTGGTTAATGTCATCTCTCCATCAAATATATAGCCGGAGGTGAGGTCAATTTCTTGATTTTGTTACGATCCACATTATTCTGTTGTCATCTTGAGTAAGGTGAGATTTAGTATACATGAGCTGGACACAGATGGATTTGATTAATATGAATCTTGAGAGTGGATGTTGGCCACTGCCCCCTTGTTATATGTTGGACGTGCATTGGACCATTGATGTAGTTGATATTTGTCTATGAGCTGTTTTGATCTCATTCATACTATTATTTACTATAGTTTTGAAAGAGTTGAATACTTGTCTCTCTTGAAGCACCATCTTCCCTTTTTGTATAATTTCATTAAGTTTTTTGCCTCATTGTTTTTATTACTGTCAAAGCTATTGTTCGTATAAGGGGGAGCCTTGGCGCAACGGTAAAGTTGTTGTCATGTGGCTGAAAGGTCACAGGTTCAAGTCCTAGAAACAGCCTCGTGTAAAAAACAGGGTAAGGCTGCGTACAATACACCAAATGGCGGGACCCCTTCCCAGACCCTGCATATGTGGGAGCTTTGTGCACCGGGCTGCCCGTAAAGCTATTGTTCATATGCAATGCACAAATTCTGAATAATATACCCGCTATTAGTGGTTTACAAATGTTAGTTCCTTTACAGGTACCTCCTTAGAAGAAGTGCTCTGGAGCTATTTATGGTGGATCGTTCAAACTTCTTTTTTGATTTTGGGGTATAATTTCTCGCATATGCTAGTTTCTTTCCTTCTATTTTTAAAGTAAAAGTCCATTTGGATCTGGGACCATTCTCAATGCTGACTTAATTTTGAATGCTTCACTGATTGATCAATCTTGTACTCTTATAATCCTTGTCAAACACATCCTTAAAAGCTTAAGCTATTATTGGAGACTCAAGAACAATTTTTTTTCTTCGTGCATGATCCTTCTGGCAAGAGCCTTTTGGTTTCGACGCATGGGTAATGCACAGACCCATTGTACCTTGTTCTTAAATTTGATTTAGTTATGAAGAATGGGGCCGACAAGGATTGATTCATGACCACTTGGTCTTAAGTTTGTTAGATGCTAAAGATATTGTCCTCTAAATTCTTAAACTGGTAGGTAGAGATTGAATAATGGTTTAATATATATCTTACGTTTCCCTTTCAATTTCTCTATAGAGTAGTGAAGGGCGAAGAAATGCATATCGAGCAATTGTTCAAGCACGGCCTCCTCATTTAAACAACATATATTTGGCTACTCAGGTAATACACATTCTGACTCTTAATTTGTGTTAATTTCTCTGCACATGGGCTTACGGTACAAGTAAATACTAATGAAGTTGAAAACATTTTATTTTCATGTTAATGCTATTTTACACTTGTGTCCCTGCTATATTTTTATTTTGTGGTATAGTTTTTATGCTGTATGTTGTGGCTCAAAAACCTAAAGGAAGTACCTCCTTGTTGCAGAGACCTGATCAACTTTTGAAAAGAACTCAACTTATGGAGCGCTGGGCTAGGTGGGAGGTAAGATTCTTAATTGATGAAGAAAAATAGTTTGTATTATATAACACACTCATTTCTTATGTATGAGTTTTGTACTTCCCTTATGCAGATCAGCAATTTTGAATATTTAATGCAACTCAATACACTGGCTGGGCGTAGTTATAATGATATTACCCAGGTGATCTCTCTCTCTCTCTCTCTCTCACACACACACACACACACACACACCTTCTTTTAACATTTTAATTCTCTATAATTTTTTATTCATTATTGTTACCTAAACTTGGCAGTACCCAGTGTTCCCCTGGATTCTTTCCGATTACAATTCAGAGAGCTTGGATATTTCTAATCCTTCTTCTTTTCGAGACCTTTCAAAGGTGTTATGTATTACATTGCTTTAATCAGATTAAATAAAAACATGTTAAATTTAATTTATATGTAAGTTTATAATTTAACCTTTTGATATGATGCAGCCTGTTGGGGCACTGAACCCAGATCGTCTGAAAAGATTTCAAGAGAGATATGCCAGCTTCGATGATCCACTCATACCTAAATTCCACTACGGATCACACTACTCGAGTGCTGGAACGGTGGGTCTCCTCTTCTTTATCTGTAGTCATTCTTTATCATTATAGTTCGTTAGCATTCTAGCTGATAGGTTCTTTTGGTATCTTCGATGATGTTTGAGTCCTAGGCAGATAGTTTGATATATATATATATATATAGGATCCGTTGACACCAGGTGTCAAAGTTTAGTTTGACACCAATTAATAACCGTTGATTTCTTTGAATCTAAAGGCTTAGATTTATCCACTAAAAATATCACGTGACAATCACATTGCAATTTTCATCGCCCTCGTTTGTCAAAGATATTGGTTGCCGACTTGCCCTTCAAATTTATAGATTAACAATTGCTTGTGCTCTTCATTTTTTTCTACTGGATTCATTTTGATTAGGATGAACAATTGTTTGAAGTTGTTTCTTTTACACAAAAAATTAAAGTATCAAATAAAAACAAGAGCACATGTTCACCGTCAACAGAGTCCTTCTTTGTTTTGTTTTTCCCCTTTCTTCATATAAATTTGTGGTTAAATCTTCAATTTTTGCGGTTACAATCAGTGATCTTGTTTGGACTTCCATAGTTTCTTCAACCTGATTTGTTTCAAAGGGATGACCTATTGTTTATTCAAAATTCTGATTTCACATAAATGGGATATTGGTTCTGTATCAAATATTCAAGACAGAAGCATCGACATCATCAAGTTTTCAGAAGAAAATCGGAGGAGAGTCATGAGAGAGTATAATCCAAACAGATTAAATTTCCAGAGCGAGTGTCACGTGATGTTTTTATAGTAAATAAATCTAAACCTTTAGATTGAAAGAAAATCAACGGAGCATAATGTTGATTTTCAAAAAGTATAATGTTGATTTTCAACATATTAAAAGTATAATGTTGATTTTCAACATATTAAAAGTGTATGTCCAGTTGCTGCTGGCTTACTTCCAACATATTAATGTAATTGCATAGACAAATTATTCATAGTTATGAACTGAGATATGTTGCCCTTGGGGAAAATGATTTTCAAAACGCTACTGTACCGGACCATACAACAACAACCTAGCCTTATCCCACTAATTGGGGTCAACTTTATGGACAAACGACCATATAATGTTCTATCATATACCATTTTTCTATCCAATTAATTAATCTCTAGATCTTTCTTAATATTTTCTCTTAAAATTTTTCTAGGTCTTCCTCTACCTCTAAGTGATTTGACTACCCTCCATCTGATATACTCTCCTTACTGCCTTTCCTTCTGACAATTCACAACTTTCACCCCACGAGCTAGTTTTTGTGGTAAAGTTAGCCCAAACCCAAATTTTAAGAGCTGTCATAAAATTGTCACTAAAGGAATAAGCATTACATCCTTTTGAATTGAGCTGCTTAGATTTTTATATTAGGCCTAACTCATCCTTACAAAACCATCTTTTAAGGTTAGGGCTGCCCTTGCTTTATAAACACTACACAGGCTATATCTCTAGGCAATGTGGGACTAAATCCTCCCATTTCACACCCAAAACAATGAAGGTGTTGGAGGCTGCAATGAAGGAAACCCAAATGCAGCAATTAGGCGACTAGGGGCGGACCACAATGAATGCGGAATTTCCAGTAGAGCTCATATATCTTTTTTTCTAATAAAGGGAAAGCAGGTTTTGATCCTGTATAGAAATATATTTGCTAATAATAATGGTTCAATACGGATGGTAACATTAAAGCAACTTAAATACAGTTACTTACAGATACGTGGACTAACAGTTAACAACTTAATCATATACTATCAAAATTTAGGTTTAGTGAGGTTTGTGGAATATATCAGGCCCAAAACGAAAACTTAACATCTTAAAGAATATCGTCTTTAAACTTACGCTTTCTTTATATTTTTCCGTCTGTTTAGCTTCTTTTTGCTATTGCATTCAAACCTCCTGTTTTTTGTGTTTTGGACCACCATGACATCTGATGCCTGATATTTACTTTTATTTTTTTCATTTCAAAACAGCAAAAGTAATTGTCCAGTAATGTAATGTTGCTGTCATTGGTGAATTTTTTAGTTGCTGGTTCTGCAATAACTAGTGTTCATTATCTTTTTTTATAGGTTTTGTATTATCTTGTTAGGGTCGAACCATTCACTACCCTTGCTATTCAACTGCAAGGTGGAAAATTTGACCATGCAGATCGGATGTTTTCTGATATTTCTGGTACTTGGAATGGAGTTCTTGAGGACATGAGTGATGTTAAGGAGTTGGTATGTATATTCCTTTACAATGAAATGCCTGGCTGATACACCTTGACTAGCTTCTTTTAATATTGTTAGCAAGATTTAATTTGTAATTCTTATTATGGTTCTATTTAACTTATATCATAAGGAGTTTATTTAATTCTCTTTTTTAGGTTCCTGAGCTATTTTACCAACCTGAAGTCCTCACAAACGAAAACTCAATTGATTTTGGCACAACTCAATTGGGAGGAAAGCTTGGTATATTTATTATGATTTTCTGCAGTAGTTTGACTTCAATGTATATTCCAATGCATGTCATTGTTAACCTTATTTCTGCCATACCAGATACTGTAAAACTTCCTGCTTGGGCTGAAAATCCAATTGATTTTATTCATAAGCATCGGAAGGCTCTGGAGAGTGAATATGTATCTTCTCATTTACATGAATGGATTGACCTTATATTTGGGTAGGCTTTTTAACTATTTTCAGTTTACCTCCGTTTTTCGGGTATTGATGTTTGCCCCAGTTCTAGACTGCTTCCTCTTGTCATTGTATTGTTTTTCCCTTTTTCATAAGTTAGCTACACCAATTTATATATTTTTTTGAACTATTTTTATGAATATGCATTTTATAATAGTTCCTTTGTATTGTACATTGTACATCTTGTTACATTAATTAGTTGGACCATGCAGGTATAAACAACGGGGCAAAGAAGCTGTTGCTGCAAATAATGTTTTCTTCTATATTACCTATGAAGGGACGGTGGATATTGATAAAATCTCTGACCCGGTATGTCTCCTTTTCTTATCCATATTTTCAACTCAATTTTTTGTTTGAGTAAAATGCGATCCCTGAGAAAGCTCATTAAAAAAATGACATATTCCTTCTTAGTTAAGATTTGATGATTCCCTTCTTCACTCAAAGGGTTGAAGCACATGATAGTGATACTGAGTCATAATTTATGTCTGTATCCTACAATGAGTCTATCAATAATGCAATGCAATCCATGCTCAGAAAATAGTTGGCCTTATTGTATCATCAATTCAAGTTGTAGATGGAGTTGGTGAAAAATTAAGAGGCAAAATCTCTTAGTTTATTGTTACACCACATTCCTGCATTACAACACTATTAAGTGGGGTCAACCATATGAATCAAATAACACTAAAATGCCCTACCATGAATGAAACAGTAACTAAAACACTATTGACATACCACAAATTTATTAAGAAGTGCTGACAGGTTGAACTTACGAACCTTGTGGCTTTCTAATTTTGGAAAGTAGCTGGCAAATATTACATATTATTCAGCAGGATATGTACTGCTTAAATAGGACAATTACGATAAAGACTATTCCACGGGTTCAGGAATGAATATGATTGGATAAAATAAAGGAAACATGAATAATTTTTTTTCCTAATAATAAATAGACATTTTCTTCTAATAAAGTGATAAATCTATGCACGATCAAATCTGAGATTTCAAATCTGCAAAAATTTCACATTAATAATATTTTCTTCGGCGATGTTTGCGATAGTCAGCATAACTAATTTGTTAAACAATAAGAAAATATCTTATTGTATCATAATTTTATCATAGAATATCTTAGATTATCTCTAAGGATTGTTTTTCAGTTACTATTCAAAGTATTTATTTGTTTCTCTTCCCTCCTTTATTTAAAACCTGTCATACCTTCAATATGGTATCAGAGTCGTGCAAACTTCCGTGACTTGTCCTAGAACTATTATCCTACTGAGTTCTGTAAACTTCGAAATTCTACCATAATAATGTTAACCATGATTCTTATTTTCTTTTTTCCTTGACCCATCTTCTTTGGTCACAAGTCACCACTGCCGATTTCCTGAACTCCATGATTCTTCCTGCATTCAAAACCTTTCTGGCCACTGTTAGCCACCACCAGGAAAGTAATTGTGCAAGTCTATTGACTGAAACCACCACCATCTGGCAGTGTGGCAGGAGGGATTTCTCTGCTTTCTCTACTTTCTCTACTTTCTCATGTTTTCTTTCATTATATTGGATTATCTACCTTTATTATTTACCAAGTACTTCCAACAAGTTGTTGCAATAAAAGTCATTGACTTATACTGTCCGTACAAATGCCAACCTTTTTTAGAACCAGAGCAACACATTACACCTTTAAAATGAAAGACTTGTGACGCCTCGTATAACATGCGACATATATTCTAGTCCTATATATCATCATAAGGAAAAATTATGTACAGGAATTAACTCAAGTGTTAAATACTCCTGACTGGGTTGGCAATAAGCTGAATGGATTCATGCAAGCCTAGCAGCAACTCTGGTCTAACTTCACTATCATTCAACTCTAGTCTTCTAATTTTATGGAAAAATGCAGAAACTTTATTCATCAAAGATTTATCTTAAATTTGAATTTTGGAAAACATTTGCAAATTTTATTCCTTGTTTACGTAACTTACTATTTACTTTTGTACATGATAAGTAAAGGTTCAACAGCGTGCCACACAAGATCAAATTGCATATTTTGGACAAACACCCTCCCAACTTTTGACTGTTCCCCACTTGAAGAAAATGCCGTTAGCAGAAGTTCTGCATTTGCAGGTAACTGTTGATACTTTTGGTTGAAAAGCTTTTATTGATAAATTACATCTTGACCCTTGAGTTCTTCACTGAGCATGCATGTATGCTTGAGTGTGCTCTGCCTCTTCCCATCACAACTTGTTTTTCATCCTTTTGTTTTACTTAGCTTTATGTAATGACTGAAACTTATATATCAAAAACATCTGGCTAATCTGTAAATTCGCAATATATGGAAACTAATTATATATGACATCTATTCAAATAAAAACAAAATATATACAGCACTAAATGGATTATATTCTCCCTAAATAGAGATACTTCCGTTTACTTAGCTTCAAGATTACAAATTAATCGATTAGGAGGACCTCAAAATAGCAATTCAACAACAACAACCAAGCCTTATCCCACTAAGTGGGGTCAGACTACGTGGATCAAATTCCGTCATAATGTTTTATCATAAACCATATTTTGATCCAACTCATTAACCTCTAAATCTTTCCTAATAGTTTAAACTCAATAGCAATTCCCTAAAAAAAAATTCCTGTTAAAGTGTCATAATTTTATAGTTTATTATCAAAGGAGGGTTAACAGGAAATTTTTTCCAAGGCAATTGCTATTGAGCTGTGTCAACCCTACTAGGTATTTACTTCAGGATCTTAAAATAGAGTGCTTAACACCAGATATTTATCGTGTCAACCAAAGCACGGTCTATTTGAGTCAAAAACCCATGCGACACTCATACACAAAACATTTGGAATTGCACATTTTCTCTGTCTAGGAGGTTCTTGATCA
>Ga0315915_1000820_pt1 | contig 34719 bp, 23 predicted proteins | sample MpolbnodulesMG_FD_207738 | JGI IMG/M metagenome (GOLD analysis project Ga0315915, IMG submission 207738) | Medicago polymorpha root nodule microbial communities from Los Angeles, California, United States - branched nodules | ecosystem: Host-associated > Plants > Roots > Nodule | place: USA...
GAGGAGCTCCCAGCTTGGGTTTTAGGACACACATTCTTAGGCTCTAGAACACCAAAATCAACTGCTTCTGAGGAGCTCCCAGCTTGGGTTTTAGGACACGCATTCTTAGGCTCTAGAACACCTAAATCAGCTGCTTGTGAGGAGCTCCCAGCTTGGGTTTTAGGCCATTGGACAAGCAAAGCATTATCCCACATGTGTTTCTGAGCTTCCTCTAGCCTTGTTTTCATAGAATCTGCAGCATATGTCACTGAGAACAAAATATAATTCAGTTAAAAGAGATATAGCTTGCAAAAAATTCATTTATGTTAACAGTAACTAAGCACTCCACTTTAGTTCAAAAATATCTTTAGTCCTAAAATCACACAGTGATTGTATATATGGAAAAACTTGGTAAATCAAGTGCCATGCATTCATAGCAATTAGATAATCAAGTAGCAGCTGCTCAGTTATCATTACTTTTCTTGTTTTGAAAAATTCATTTATGTCAACACTAATTAATTGCACTACTCTATAGTCCTAAAATCACACAATCATTGTATAATAGAGGTAAGGTTAAGAACATATAGCACAATGAGGAAAAATTTGGTAAATTATGCAAACATATACCGCAAAAAGCACTACAATACGTACCATAAACCTTCACGGTCCTAAATTCAGCTTTAAGATGTTTAATAAACTTATATCCATTTTGTTCTGCCAAGCTAATATCAACTGCAATCGGATCATAAAAACCCTCACTACTATTCTTCAAGGAATGCTCGGCTTCCCATATAGACATGCATGGCGCAACTGAAACAATATATATGCACAAGAATAGAAAAAAGATTAATCAAGACTCAAACATTATAAATATCACAAGGATATGCATGATAATAAGAAGATTAATTTACTTACACGAATGACAATTTCCAAGACACAGATCACACAGCTTATCGATAGCTTCTTGGTCAGCATAAACTCCCATAACAGTCTTACCACTCTTCTTGACTTTTCCGGGAGGCTTGAATTCAAGCAAGGTTTCCAAGTTGGCCATTATGCGCTGAAAAATTCATAGCTTAGATAATTAAGTAACAGCTACTCAGTTATCATTACTTTTTTGAAAAATTCATTTATGTTAAACACTAATTAAGCACTCCTATATGGTCCTAAAATCATACAATCATCATTGTATAATAAAAACAAGATTGCAAAATAAAGACATTGCCATAAAAGAGCATCTAATGGAATTCCAAATCAATGCTTATTGAATTCCATACTCAAGTGTGCAATGAAGCAAAAATAGTCAAGATTGTATTTCTTGCATGACAATCAAAAACAAGAACATTCATGATTCATATGACAGAAGAGGGAAAGAATGATAACAAAAAAGGAAGAGTTGAAGGTAAAGATGACATACCAGATCAGTGGTGAATCAAGAAAAATAGCACAATGTGGATTGAAGATTTCTGTGAGTTCGAGACTAGAAGGAATAGCACAATGTGGATTGGACGTTTCTATGACTTCTATGGAAATGGAACAGAATAGCAGAAGACTAATTGAGAGTGCAAATTAAACTAATAAGAAAGTTTAACTACTTTCACTTTATACTTAACTAAATTCTGAAAAACAAACCCGTGGGCCCACAAAATGAAGTAAAAAACATAAAACTATTATTATGAATTTTTGACAAAAAAAAAAAGAAATTAAATCTTTTTGAAAGAATAAAATTATTAATTTTGATCAATGCAAAACTTTTGTTAAGCATAACTGTTTCTGTTAATTGTAACTAACTTTGGCTAACTAACTAACCAACTCTAATCTCTATTATAATTAAGAGCTATAAATATCTGAAGGCAACCGGTTAACATTTTTTAACACCCAAGTGGATAAAACACGGTTGAGAATGAGAAATCAAAATATTTAGATTAGATTAAAAATCCAAACACGTTTATTTAGCTTTATCCCACTTAACCCCTTTGTGAGCATGTAATAAAACAAGAAACTCTGAATTTCAGTCATTGAAGTATCACAATCTCTAAATCGGTCCTCGTTAGCTTAGTTCAGTTGGTATGGACAATGCATAATATATGCAAGGTCCGGGATTCAAACCCCAGCCACCACCAAAAAAACAATCTCTAAATCGAAATAATTTAAATAAAATATTTAGTCACTAGATTATATGAAATTTGTCACTTTAGTCTCTCTGATTAAGATTTTTTGGACTAAGGTAACTGAATTTTATATATTTTAGGGACTAAAATGACAAATTTCACATACCCAAAAAAATGACAAATTTTATGTACTCTAGAAATTACTTATTATTTTTGTATAATCAAGGGACTAAATTGGAGAGAATGATACCTCAAGTATTGATTGAGAACTTTTCAAAAAGAAAAAAAAAACTATTTTTTTTTTGTGCAGCTTTGTCAAATTTTCAATTTAATGATGTCATTATTTGAAGCTTGATATATATATTTTTAAACAATACATAATATATTATATTTTCACTCATAATTTATCCATACATTGCACGAGTATACGAAGCACACATCCATGTTTCTTAGACAATTATGGCAAGTTGATTTATTTAAAATTAAATAAATAAACATGATTAATTATCCTCAAATTGCATAAAATAGTATAGTCTTCAAGTATAAACACCCTTGCATCGCAGTGCTTTGCATCCAGTAAATGCCAAGAGTTAGCTACTGCTGTATTTTAAGTTAATTTTTGTTGAAATAGAGTATTAAAGGTTATAATGCAAAACTGCGTTAGCCTTGCACATCGTACAACATGGATTTATGTTGATTAAACAAGATTGTATCTTCGTCTTGCGTATTAGTCTATACAAGACTGGTTGATTTTGTGAATATATAGATCTTCTAACTTGATAAGCATGAACAATAATTAAAAAAACAAGAATTTGTTATCTGAAATTTACATTTTATAAAAAGGTCAAATTCATTATATTAGTTGTTATAGTTTTGATGTATCAGGTTTGGGCTTCTAAATCTGATTAAAATAAATGATTACAAATTTTGCTTGATAATGTATATATCATGGGGAAAAGCAAATCTAAACTGGAATGACTTTTCTTTTAGTATGTAAAGCATTCTAAAGTCTAAACCATGTATATGTTTCTGAAAATTCAAAAGCTAACCTCGTGACTGTCCCACTCCTAGAATCCTATCTACAATGATAGATCCAACTAATAGAGTAAACGTAGACGACCCGGTAGTGATCATAAATGCAGATTTTGATACTCAAATTCTAACCTTTCAATGATCATAATCAGCAAAATGAATAAGGGTCATAAAATAATCGAATACGAATGAATTTATACCATAAAACATGTCACATCTAGTTGCCTTGCGGGGCTACATGTTCAAAAAAAAATCCAAAACAAATTTAAAGAAGGAAATATGTCAATTAATAACCTATCACCCAATCAACAGAGTCTAAGAAAGAACAAAAACTTTTGTATCACCCTTATTTGTTAAACTAATAACTGTAGATAAGTTTGAGTGCAGATGAATTTGTGACTGGAGTGCTGGAGAGGCAGTCATGTGACACTGGTTGTACCAAAAAATCCAGAGTTTATTTGTCAAACTCCCATATCACCCCACCATCCTCTGCAATACAAAAGTAAAAGAAAATGACAATAATCTCAAATTTTAAAAACAACTAAGAATAAAACCACTGGTTTTCAAACAACTAAACTTTTTTATTTAGCCTAAAAGATTAGTTTCTAACAGTTGAAATGCATATATATGAGATAGTCATAAACCTGAAGCAAAGTTACTGAAAATGAATTGAACATTAAAATACATAGATTATGAACACCAAGCACATAGTTTGGCAACTGAAAACTTATCAAAGTCTAAAGTAGAAGAAAATGAGACACGTCTTCTGAAAAGTAACGACCACCCCTTAAAACAAGTAGGAGTAAAACATAACATCCGAGGAGAAAACGGAGCATTTAAGCAGAGCTCTCTGATTTCCTTGTATATCCACCAGAGACAATGAGCAGTAGTTCCATGAGTAAGGCTTCAATGCAGTGAAGCGAAGTCATGACTTGTTTTAAAGAAATAATATGGACAACCAAGACCAACAACAATAACCAGGCCTTATCCCACTAAGTGTGGTGCATGGACGACCAAGACCATGATAAGTCAATTAAAAGTGTGCGTTCCAGAGCATAATGCAACCCAAAGAGTTGTTACAGACTTACAGACATATGAGATAAACCAAACCAAATCACACAACCATAAAATGAGAAATTCTGAAAAGTTTAATGAAAAGCATAATAATATAATAAACAAAAGTGGTGATGCCAGTCTACAAAAGTAAATAATGCATGTTTCAACATCAATAGAGTCCTAGGAAGTAGGAACTTCAAACATACTACTAGTAAGTGTTGACTGAAGTTTTAGATTGCTAGGTCTAAAATCTCAATTGAGATGCTAAGTTGCTAATATTGGACAGAAATGAAGTACTCAAACTGAAGAATACATTTATTGCATATCAAATATCACGAGGATTCTACATACATACGGAAACATTCTGTTATTATACTAGAGTTACTTACTGTGTAACTATATATTTTCTGTTATGACTTGAGCTAAAATAGTGATTTGTGAAAGATATTACTTGTTTGAATGGGTAAAGTGAATAGAAATTATTTATGTATTATAAAAGATGTCCAGAACTTCATAAAATTCTCATATCGAGGACACAAGATTCAAACATTAGGGCAGAATAGTAAAATGCATGGCAGTTCAATCAATGAGCTCAAAGCCTCAAACTCTTTCTTGGGTTAATTTTACTATCATATCTTGCAAAGGAGATTTGTTTTCTAAGGGTGTGTTTGGATGGAGGCTTTAGGAGGGGAAGGGAGGGGAGGGTTTAGTTTTCATTTTCAAACAACGGACACTATGAAATGTTTTTTAAAAAGTTAACATATTAACATAATAAACAATCATATAATACTTCAATCACACTTGATTTATTTTAGAAAAACATGTTATATAGTCCGTAATTTAAAAAAGAAAAGTAAACCCTCTCCTCCCCTCCCTTCCCCTCCTAAACCCTCAATCCAAACACACCCTAAGTCTACTCTTCTTTTTGAACATTTCTTATGCAGATAACTCTATCAATATGCAAAGAAAATAACTCTATCAAATGTTTAGGAAGTAAAATATAATGTTTTTCATATAACTGTACAAACGATGCAAAGAACTCTATTATTTATTATTAAATTATTTAAGAACTAAAAAATGATTTAAGAACTACAATATTATGCGAAGAACTTTATCAGTGAAGCATCGTCTGCATAAAAAGTAATATGCAAAAAACTATCAAATTATTGCAACACCTAAACAATCCTGTCTAGTATTACTAAGGCTTCTGGGTGCCAATCCATTTTTGTTTGGCTTATTTTATTTATTACAGACTAATGTGGATGAACAATGATGGAAAAGTTCAAGAGGTAGTTTCCATGAAAGCAGGAGTATGGTACCAAACCAATTTTGATAGTACCCTAACAATAGCAGAAAATTAGAAATGGTTTCCAAGAAGGAAGCTTTTCATTTTGAAAAAAGAAATACTACTTTTTTTTCATCATGTTCTGTTTTATTTGTCAATCAAAATAGGATACACATACAATACTACTTTTTTTTCCTATCCCTTTCATTTTAATTATTTCTATCAATCTAAACATATTCTAAAATTAGTCTTATTCATTAGCATTAGAGCCAAAACATGCATATTTAGTCCCTTAAACAAAATAAGCATTTAAAGGTTGATAAATTAGCCCCTCAAATTTGCGAAACAACAATTTGGTAGCTTAAACAGAACAATATCAATCAATTTAGTCATTTTTTAAAATTTAACACCAGTTTTAAAAGTTTTAGTAGGCTTGTATTGATGGAGCAAAAAGCATAAATATTGGTACCTTTAACTTTCTTGTCGATCCAGGTTTCTACTAGCATACCGGCACCAACTCCAGCGGCAATGCAGGCACCACAGAACAACAAAGTGTGTGATAGTGGATATCTGGGAAGGAAATAGTGGTCCGGTATGTTCCTAACTTTCTTGGGGAGTCGTTTTGCAATAGTTGGTTTGACATTAGGGTTTTGCTGCATCTCACCGCCAACGGCTTTCCAATCCACTCCTTTGAATGGATCTCCTCCATCTTTACTTCCCATTACACCTTCAATTTCATTCCAACATTATCAATTGAATTTGATGAATCTAGTTGGTTACTAAAGTGAAAAACAGAAAGTTAAGAAAAACTCACAGAAATTGGCGATTCCTGCAACACACCGAGGTAGTTTGGTATCCCGGCAACAAACCGCAAACGCACGTTTATAATTGCCTACCGTGATTTGAATGAAATTGAGGGTGTTCGATTCTCAAACAACCATTGCCAATTTCTCAATTTTGCCCTCTTTAATAAAAAGGAATTTCTCATCTTACTGTGGCTTGTCATCTTAAAGCAAAATATGTAAAAAAATATTCTTCAAAATAAGTAAAAATAATATGTAATAAAAATACACATGTATTCCCAGATTTTTTTTGAGTACTTTTAATGTCAATTTCATCAAAAATAAATAAAGGAGAAATATGTAAATATAAATATATATACATATAATAAAACCTATTTTGGTAATTTACACACCTAAAAGTAATTTTGATTCATGCTATCAAACACAATCTTTGATGTAAATCACTTTTGTTGTTAAGACATCCAAACATATGCAACACTTGTTCTAAGTTTGGTCTCAAAGATAGAGTATTGTAAGTGTTTTGGTCTCTCAAGTATCAACTTTGTCAACTTATGTTTAAAATACTTCCATTGTCAATTATCATATGTCTTCTTTGTTGCATTTGGAAAGAGTTTAAGGTTTCCACACTCGAGATTTGAAAAATATAGTTCATAAATTATGTTCGTTCATAAATTATGTTCGTCCATGTCATAATATTTAATAGGCTTAAATGTATGTTTGATCCCTGCACTTTCACTCAATTGTGACATTGGTCTCTGCGCTTTTTTTTGTTTGGCATTGGTCTCTGCAGTTTGTAAAACTTTTGGTTTTAGTCCTTCTGTTAAGTCTCGATTAAAAAAAACAAAAACTAACGGTGTGCTACATAGATCAATCATGACACACCACGTGGCACACTAAAAGACAAAAAAAAATCAATTTTTAAATTATTTTTTTATTTTTTATTTATTTTTACTTAAAAATATCATTAGTCATTGCACTTTCAACATTTTTTTATATTAATCCCTGCACTTTTGTATTGGTCCCTGAATTTGTTTATTTATTTTTTAAAAAAACTTTCAATAAAATTATTATGTTTTATTATTGTTTTGTTCATTATTTTCATTGAGAATAATCATTAGTTTTACTATTGTTTGTTTATAGCTTATTTTTCAGATGTTATTTCAAGTTGCATTTGAACTTATAACTTATCATTTTTTGTTCCATTTTTAACCTTACCATTTTAATTAAAATCCACCTATATTCTTTATATTTTATTGGTTACACCTATATTCTTTATATGTTAAAACATACTTATTACGTTTTCAATGCTTTGCCTCAATTTGCTTAAAAGAAAATGCTTTGACTCTAATTCTTTTTCTCCTACGTTTCCAGTTTCCATGTATATTAACGTTTTCAATTTTTAAATGTTTTGTTCCATATATATTCCTACGTTTTCAATGTTCCTACGTTTCAATGTTTTCTATGAATATTCCGATTTGTTTTTAAAGTTTACTTAAAAACTTTATGATTATTCTCAATAAAAATAATGAACAAAACAATAATAAAACATAATAATTTCATTGAAAGTTATTTTTTACTTTTTTAAAAAAAGTTTAGGGACTAATACCAAAGTGCAGTGATTAATATAATAAAATGTCGAAAGTGCAGGGACTAATGATATTTTTAAATAAAAAAAATAATGAATAAAATAATAATTAAAAAGTTGATTTTTTTGTCTTTTAGTGTGCCACGTGGCGTGTCATGATTGATCCACGTGGCACACCGTTAGTTTTTTTTTTTTAACCGGGACTTAACAGAAGGATTAAAACCAAAAGTTTTACAAACTACAAGGACCAATGCCAAACAAAAAAAAAGCGCAGGGACTAATGCCAAAATTGAGTAAAAGTGCAGGGATCAAACACACATTTAAGCCTATTTAATATCAAGTCATTTAAAATTTTCCCATGTCACCACTTTTTTTTTAAAAAATAAAAATCTGGATTTCGATTAAAATCATAACGAATTTGATACCTCAGAGACCAAAAGATCATTTTGGAAAAAGGAGAAAATATTTTCGTGAGTCTGATAAAATAATGAAACCAAAAAATACATTAAGTTAAACAAAATTACATATACATTCAACCGTTTCTCATCATTTAAACATTTTTAACATATTTCAAGAACTAACATGACAAAATAATTTACACAATTTTTTTGATGAAAAAAATAATTTACACAATTAGTTCATAATTAGTACTAGTACTCATCTCTCTGAGGGAAAAAAAGTATTAAACCTTATCTATAAAAACTATTGATCCCTGATTAAATTTCATTTTGCCAATGTATATGACTTGATTTATGTTGGATATTTTTCACAAATGTATGTTGAATAAAATTTAATTTATTTAGATCACAGTAATTGTTCATTTACAAAACACGAAGTTGATCACTGAAGTTAGTGATGTAATCTTCATGCCTGATGCATAGATTCCACGTCTTTGGTTATACACTCCTCTGAACGAGTGAGCATACTTGCAAACATACTTTGATGTCAGAGTAAAGAGCGTGAGCGGATAACGATGAGTGAGTTTTGTATTGTGATCCCTCCGTCCTAAAATACTACCTTATTACGTATAACAATGTATAACTTTGAACTTAAATATCTTGAATAATATATTATAAAAAATTATGAAAAATTGATATTTTGAAAATATTCACCGAGACAAATCTAATGACATCTTATATGATATTATTTATCTTTGTATATTAGTAGAAAAATATGGTCAAAGTAAATTAGGTCAAAATTACACATTTTAAACAGGTTATCTATTGCGGGACTAAAGGAGTATTATCTTACCTAGGCTATTCATAGAGTGGTTGAACCACTATACGCTCCAATTCGTTTTTACTTTCACTGAGGTAACTATTGAGGTCATTTCGGGATAATTCATTAATTCTTACATGATAGTGCAACATAAGGGTGATATAAGTGGTAGTTCGTATCAGGTTTGAATGAGCTCCCACATATGCAAAACGGTAGAAACACGTCGGCGTTTCAAAAAAAAAAAAAAAAGATTGCTAATATTTTATCCATAAGGAATGGCGTGAGTACATTTCACATTATGTCATTTCTTTGTATCGATGCTTCATAAGTTTACTTCTTTTGTCCTTCGGCTTCGCTATTTTGATCAAACGTAAGAGAAATAATTGTAAATCAGTCAAATAAAAATTTAATTGTGACAACTTTAAATGGGTGCGACTTCATATGTGTACCTTATACAAGTATTTAGGGCTGAAAATGAATCGAGTCAAGTCGAACTCGACTCGATAAGAATTGGTTCAGCTCGAAATACGGCTTGAGTTCGACACGAACTCTTTTTTCAGCTCGAGTTCGGCTCATTTAAAGTTCACGAACAGTTCGGTTCAGCTCGTTGGGTTCAGTTCGTTTGCTCGAATCACATAATTTAAAAGTCAATTTTTTTTGTCAAAAAAAGTTGAAATTTGTAGATCTTTTATTTATAAACCCTTCGAACTTGGACATCATCATCAATATTGTTATCAAAGTGAAGCATAACCTTGTATAAGAGTTAATGACTTTTGTGCAATAAAAATGAAGCATAACATGAACATCTACAATGGTAAGATACATTTAGTTATCAAAGAGCCATACAAGAGTTATCTGCAATATTTTGTTTACGCATCAAATAAGTGTGATGAATAATAATTTCTGGAATATAGCGTTACATTTCAATGAAAGCCTTGAAGAAGGCGTTGTTTTCTTTATATCAACAAGTGACTACAATTGCATTATGAATCAAAGGAAGAAAGAGAATGTAAGAAAGAAGAATTAAACAACGATTACAAGCTCCTTATTGAGAGTGAAACCTATGGTTTAGTTATGTTATCCGAGTATATGTTGTGGGGTTTTGGACCCCATTCGTCAACCATATTGTTGGATTTCTAGTTTGTTGAGTTTGTGCACAAACTGTTGCACCCGAACGAGTTTTGAAGCAACAAAGTAGCTAGTATTATAGATTTAGAAATTCTCAGTGACATTATCTTTCTCCAACTCTATCTCAAAGGTTAACGAACAATGTTCAAAATAGGGCTGGAAATGAGCCGAGTCGAGTCGAACTCGCTTGAGCTCGACTCGACTCGTTAAGATTTGGTTCGGCTCGAAACTCGACTCGAGTTCGTTACGAACTTTTATTTTAGCTCAAACTCGACTCGGTTGAAGTTCGCGAATAGTTCGGTTCAACTTGTTAGGTTCATTTCATTTTCTCAATTAACATAATTTAAAATTCAATTTTTTGTAAGAAAAAGAAAATCAATTTTTTTTAGATCAAAGGTTCAATATTGATGGTGCACATGAAGATGAAAGGCTAAGTGTTCAGGTTGTTCAACTTTCATAAAATTCAAATGATCTCATTTAGTTATGTTGTCCTTGTCCAAGACTAACTACTTGATTGCCTATATTCTTTTTTGTAGAAAACATACAATTTTCCAGAATTAAATGTTACGAATTAGAGAACAATACTTTCTTTGATGCAGAACAATAGAACATAGAGATAATGTATAATAAGTTACGAACCAACTGACAACTGATAATGTATAATAATTTTTTTTATAGAAAAAAACTTATTAAATTCCAGAATTTTTAAAAATCTTCGTAAAAAAACAAATTTTTAAAATTTTGAAAAAAAATCTTAATATTTTTTCTGACTTTTTTTATTTTAGAAAAAAAAATCTTATTTTTTTTTCGATTTTTAAATTTTTTGGAAAAAAGTATGAATATTTTTCTGATTTTTTTTTTCGATTTTAAAATTTTTTTGAAAATAATCTGAATATTTTTATGATTTTTTAAAATAAAATCTGATGTGGAAATATTTTTTTTACATGTGGCTAATTAAAAAAAATAAAAAATGAAATAAAAATGCCAACTCAACGCCACATAAGCGAATCTGCTGAGTTGGAAGGGGAGGGGGGTTTTCCGGTTTTTTTTTTTACGAGGACGGAAACCAAACCGAAAATTTTATAAAAATCAGAAATGACCTATATTACAGGGGTGAAAAACACTATTAACCCTTTAAATTTCCTTTTTTTTATTTATTTATATAGTCACTATACTTTTTGACAATTAGGAAACAACAATTGTTCTTGTGAAATAAATAGTTGGTTCCTTATTTTGTCAAAAAAGAAAAAAAATAGTTTGTTCCATATATATATTAGTGATCAAATGAGAGATTCACAACAAGAAAATAACATAGAAAAGGGTAAAGACAAAGATAGTTATGTCGCTTGGTCCATGGATAATGGTGAGTTGTTGCTCATCCTAATGGATGCTATAAATAGGGGGTTGCGTGATGTCAATGAGTCACTAGGCAAACAAAATGTAGATCGAATTATCCTTCCTCGACTCAATGTTAAAACCAATCACTTTGCTATTAATTATTTTACGCAATAATCACTTTTTTTTTATGGAAAAGCAATAATCACTTCGTTGGTAAAAATTCATTGAATGATTTGAAATCCTAAAAATCTACAAAGTCCATTGAAATTCATTAAAATCCATGTTATAAATCCGTGTTATAAATCTTGATTGTAAAAGTCTTTTTAACAAAATCTTTTAAAATCTCATAGAATTAATACAATCCTACAAAGTCTTTTAAAATTTCAAAGACTTTTTCTATCAATATTGTCTTTAAAATCCCAATCCAATACACCCTTAAAGTTCATAGAGACCGGATTAGTGGATATGACATACCATTTTAGTAGGTCTTAAGGATCGGTTTCTAGCAAAACCTGTTTTTTCTTCTTCTTAGCAACTATAGAGAGTTTGTTTTTGCATTGTAAACAACAAGTGGGATAAAGAAAATTGGAACCGAAACTAATAATAATTGGAACCGAAACTAATAATAATGGAAATTGGAAATGAAAAGGAAAAGAATTTGAAAATTGCAAAAGTAATAAAGGCATATAAAGTTAAAGGTCCTATTTCCTAGGCTTTTTAAGAACAAAAATGATGGTAGACACTCTTAATGTGTACACCCCTTTGTAGTATTTTGAAAAATTTCAATTAACCAAATATATGGTCTGTGTGACTACAATTTCTTTTAGTTAGGTGACCACTATTTTTTCATAATTTATTTGGTTAACTAAATGGGAAAATAGTGGTCACGCGCATTTTGTTGCATGACCACATTTTTCCAGCTTTTAAATAGTGGTCACGCAACTGAAAAAATATGGTCACACATACCATATATTTGGTTAATTGAAATTTTTTAAAGTGGTACAAAGGGGTGTACACATTACGAGTGTCTATCAATCCTTATTCCTTTAAGAAAAAGAACTAAAACGTTTAAGCCTTGAGGTCTTTTTTAAATTATTTTTTTTTAATTAGTTTAATAAATATAAAAAGTTTCAAAAACTAACTAAATTAATCGAGTCAACTCATGAACCAAATTAATCGAACTATCTATAACTTAAGTTCAACTCATTTAACTAACAAACTTAATCTTCTGCTCAAGTTCAACTCATTAGATTCATGAACCAAATTCAACGGATTAATTGCCGAATCGAATTTCGAACTATATCCAAGTTAGTTCGATTCATTGTCATCTCTTCTTCAAGGATTTTACTATATTTTAGGAGTGTTGAACACTATCTAATGTGACACTTCAATATTTACTTAGTTGAAATTATGCGATGTGTGAAAGCTATCCAACTCATTTAAAAGACAGCCACTAATCACTAAATAAACAAGATAAACCAAAATGATTTAAAATATTCAAGCTTTTACCTGAGAATGAGATTGTTAGTTTTAGTACTGGCCGACATGATGTCACATTTACTCTCTAAAGTAAGAACGACGTCGTAGAACTTAAAGAAAGGTACGAAACTCGAAAGCGAAGGTTTAACACTTACCACGTTGGCAAGTGAATACGTGGCAGAGTGGTAGCGCCTTGTTTGGTAACCTGGAAATTACAAGAAAACTCGGTTTTCACAGTGGAAGAGCTTAAATGGCTTTTCCTCTTATTGCAAGAAACCCTACATTCCACACTTTCCCATTACACACTCACCAATTCACCGCTTCCTCTTCCTTCAGAACCAAATCTCTTTCCATCCTCAACTTCGCAAAGGTAACACTACATTTCATCTTCATCTTCTTTGCAAAGCGCGTTAATACTAGCATTTTTTTCTCTTGGTTTTTGTTAGATGGAAGGAACTGAAATCACTCAACAAGCAGTGGATGATGATTTGAGTTTGAAGAAGAAAGTTTTTGTTGCTGGAGCTACTGGTAGTACTGGGAAAAGAATCGTTGAACAGTTACTTGCAAAGGGTTTTGCTGTTAAAGCTGGGGTTAGAGACTTGGACAAAGCAAAAACAGCACTTTCTGCCAACCCATCTCTTCAATTTGTAAGTTTTACTGTTCTTTCCCATTATATTGCAAAATAATCCCATTTTTAAATATCATTTGGGTTTGATTTTTATTTATAAGGAAGATTAGTTTGAATGTGATTGGGTGTGTTTAAGTGATTTGATAAGCAATTTTCCTGTTTGTGTTTACTTAATTAAGCGCCTATAGCATAAGCGTTTATTGTGCAAGTGCTTATTTATAAACTATTTTTATAAGTCATTTTCATAAACTATCATGTAGATCTTATGGAAATAAGGTGAAAACGGCTTATAGGCATGTCATAACTTATTTCATAAGTTATCCCAAATAGTTTGCAACTAGGCAAGTACTTGTACCAGTAGTTGAGCTCAAATAAACTAATATAAACAGGTCCGTGTGAATGTGAATGACATGATGTGTAATTTGGTGTATATGTGTGAGTTCATATGCAGGTTAAAGTTGATGTCACAGAAGGTTCTGATAAGCTAGCTGAAGCAATTGGGGATGATACAGAAGCGGTAGTATGTGCCACGGGCTTTCGGCCAGGGTGGGATTTGCTTGCTCCGTGGAAGGTTTGTTGAATTTTTATTCATGTCATGGTAGTAGAATATTAGAATGGTTTAATGTATATATATTTTCTTTTCATGTTAGTATACCTCACTTTTTATATCAGTCAGCATTGATTAACGGATGGCCATGAATTGGTATAGGAAAAAAAATTATATCGTGAATTTAGGGTGATAATTGAGTGCAACGTATTTTCATTGATTCTGAATACTCGGTGGCATGAGTTCTGGAGAAGTTGTTTGTTTGTTGCTTTTGAAGTAGGCTACGTTATATACACGGTTCATTGTTGAAACTATTGATTCCACATTTTCCCTCTGGTTTCTGTGTGTTAAATTGGTACACTAATATATTCAGGATCTTTGTTTCTTCATTTTGTAAAGCTTTTTGTTTATGACATGGCTCTTGTTTTAGTAACCATTAACCAACATCATTTTGGATATTAGATAGAGTCGAGGTTGTTGATGACGGGACATTTTACCATACTTAGATTTGCCTACTTTATGCACTGTCATCATGTGCACTATCATGAATTAATATATTATGCAGGTTGACAATTTTGGCACTGTAAACCTTGTTGAAGCATGCAGGAAAGTCAACGTTAACAGATTCATTCTTATAAGTTCCATTTTAGTCAATGGAGCAGCTATGGGACAGCTACTCAATCCAGCTTACATTTTTCTCAATGTTTTCGGACTCACCTTAGTGGCAAAATTACAGGCAGAAAATCATATCAGGAAATCTGGTATAAATTACACAATCATAAGACCTGGAGGGTTGAAAAATGATCCTCCTACTGGAAATGTTGTCATGGAGCCAGAGGTATTGCTTAAGTTTCTGAGTTTCTATTTCACAACAGAATCTCAATTGATTATATGTTTGCGGAACAAATGTAGAATAATTTATTTTTCCATGTATCAGGACACCCTTTATGAAGGTTCCATATCCAGAGATTTAGTTGCAGAGGTAGCTGTGGAATCATTGGCTTATCCTGAGGCATCTTACAAAGTTGTGGAGATAGTCGCTCGACCTGATGCTCCTAAGCGCGCATACCATGATCTCTTTGGTTCCATAGTTCAACGATGATATCTGAGATTAGGACTTGGTTGCAGATTAGCGAATCGGTTTCCTTGTTTTTCTGGGATTTCTGGTTGAAAATTTGTATTTTGACCTTTTTTTTAATGTGTTGGTTCATTGAATTGTATACCAAAGTATTGTGAGTAAATATGCAAGCATACCTTTCATTTTTATCATTTCTATTCTATCTCCCCCATTGAAGATTAGTAAAGAATTTCAATAGAAAACTGGCATATGCCATCATCTCTTGCTTTCCTCTAGAGATATTTGTTGTGTTTAACCTAAATATGGATAGTGATATTAGAATACCAGAACGAACAAGGACTCTTTAGGTAGTTTAGTGCCAATGGTTTCCTAAGGAGTATTGTGTGTAGCATTTTTGTTTTCTTTTCTTATTTACTAGATTACGATTCATTGTGCGTTTGTCTTTCTTAACTTGAGGACTTTGCCTGAGGTTTAGCACCGAGTGTCTCATGTTATGATATATCTAACATAGGTCCAACTCCTCTAACGTCAGAAAATCAAGAGTTATTATTTTAACAAAACTATGATTTAATACGATGTGCTTCAAGCATCAACGGTTAATAATACTTTAGACCCTAAACAACTCACTTTAGAGTAGTTGGATCCTATATTGAATTATAAGTGAATGAAACATTGCATAAATGGTTGACTATGTTGAGAGCAACAATGGTTAATACATCAAATTACAATAAATGGATGAATCCCAACCTTGTGTGAACATGTTTAAAAATCCAAGGAAATTAAATTAAAGAATTAAAACATTTCATTGTGCATTCCCTCAGCAACTGCACAAGAGGACTAACATTAACAAAGTTTAGATGAACCAAGTAGCCACAAAGGCAGCGACTGCAAGAGTAGCTGAGACACCAAGGTGCGCTCCTCCTGTGCTTTCCATTGGTGCTGGTGGAATTGCAGCAACATCTTCAGCTACACTCTCCGCAAAACCACATTTAGCAAAAACCAGTATTGTCATAATGAAGGTTGTGAAAACTATGGCAACCCTACAGGTCTCCATTTTTGTAAGTCAGCTTTCAATCGATGAAAAATTGTCTGTAAATAGTTGAGATGAAAATGATAGTGGAAGGAACAATGTTACTCCTTTTTTATAGCTGAGATTTGAGACAAGTAAGCAAATATGAGCTGTAATATGTTACATGTGTAGCTTTAACAGTAAACATAATGATTTGAGAGTGTTAGGATTATAATAATGTTGTGTCTCCCTCATTTAAACTTTTTGAGGTTCTGCTCTGTATAACGGTGGTAATGTGAATGAAGCATCATTTGAATCACAGTGAACATTAAGCATGCCAATTAAATTAGAGTATTCTCAATTATGCCAAAACAGTAAAAGTATGATAAAGCGACTAAAATAAATTCAAAAGTAATGACATTCATGCAAGTATTTAGTTTAAGTTAGCGCAAACAATTATTTTGGTTACTAAATCTAGATGTGTGAGGTGTTGTCAGTATAGTCTTAAATGTATCGAAATTGTAAACACAATCACAATGCTTCTTTTGTGAATAATTTTAATGTGTTCACTTGTTTAGTCCTTTCTCCGAGTGATTTTTGGTGGCAACAAGAGGCTATGCTATTTTTTTTTTAATTATTGCTTGTGGTTCAGATTTGAGGATGAGACTTTGACACAACAATAAATAATGTCTCTCCCTTGTGATCTAGAAGTAACAAGTTCGAAATTTGGGAATTTTCTCTCTACTTGTAGGGTAAGACTTCATACATCTACCATCCTCAAACTTTATTTGGTGAAAGCAACGTGCATGAGCTTCCCTATTTTCAGTGACGGATTCGAGGACGACCCTTTGAAGCACTAATAAAGTTGCTCCCTAGTGATCAGAAAGCCCCAAAGTTCAAAATATAGAAATATCTAAATTGTTATCCTCGACTCCTTTGTGAATTTCATCATGTGACATATGATTTTTCTTTCAAATCAGTTTTGGAATTTAATAACATCTTTTATCATGTTGAATTTTACCTTGACTATTTTTGAATAACAAATAGTAGATAGATAGTAATGATATGAATGAAATAACATCAAATGACTCTGTGGCCCAATGGATAAGGCGCTGGTCTACGGAACCAGAGATTCTGGGTTCGATCCCCAGCAGAGTCGTTATTTTTATTTGATATTTTTTTATCAGTATAACGTAATAATAGTAATATATGTAATATTACTTCGCTTAACGAACGTCAAGAAGTCAGGATGGCCGAGTGGTCTAAGGCGCCAGACTCAAGTTCTGGTCTTCGAAAGAGGGCGTGGGTTCAAATCCCACTTCTGACATTTCTTTATTTTTTATTTTTGTTTTAATCTCCAACCTAAAATAATAAAATAAAGTAAGGTAAGGTTTATATTGTATCGTGTTCTCTTCTTCGTTGGTCTCTTTCCGTCTTATCTATCCCTCCAATCCACAATATAGATAATCTCTATCCTACGCATTTTCCTTTTCTTCCTCTCTCTTTCCCCTATTCAATTCATTTCATTGTGTTTTGGGCCATTACTTGTTCCTTCCTTTCTCCCAAATTAGGGTTCCCCATAAATATGCTTCTTGGGATTTGGTTTTGACCCTCCCAAATTACTGCTTGTTCTTTTGCCTCTATGTTTCCTTCTACTTCATGCCCCCCAATCATCAATGTCAGCGCCGATGTTAGGTGTGAACTACTTTCTTTTCCACTTTTCAATTTTTTTAGATTCTCATTTTAATTGCTTAGTTGCACTCTAGTGCTTCAAAAATTGATTAATTGATTGAATTGCTTATGTATTGAGTCCTTTCACAAATGGAAATTCTTGTGGTTTAATACTAGTATATGTTTGGATATGTTGTGTTCACTTTAAGAAAAACCTAAAATTTCTCTTGTCTTGGGCCCACCTGTTATGTTAAATTGTTTTTAATGGTTTTTCTTTTCATGTGTTGCAGTAGGTAGGATGAAAGGTTTTAGAGATTGGGTTTTATCCCAGGTATTGTCCAATTCATTGATCTCACCAACACCGTTATCCGGCAGTAATACTTTATATCTTGAAGAGCGTTCAAGTGAAGATCTTAATGACCAAGGTACAACCTTGGTTTTATCATTTCTGCATAATTATTTAAATTGCATTCTAATGTCTTCTCAAAAGTGAATATTATATTTTACTATAGGGATCTTGTATTGCGATGTTGTTGTATGTATGTTATGCCCTTCTGATATATACTCACTCCATCCTTATTATAAGAAATAATTCACTTTTTAGGTTCATTGAATAAGTGAGATGAGTTGTTTGGAATCACAATGCTTAGGCCTAGTTCTTGGAAGGGATACATATTTTAAAATTAGAAAAAGTGTTATTAATTTTAGTTAGTTTAATGTTGTAATCTAAAGGTTATTTTTTTATGAATATCTATGTGCTAGTATATTTTAGCATTTTAGGTAGGATCCAACTATCCATGTTACAATCTTTCATCCCCTCCCAATTATAAGTTGAGTCTTGCTGTTTGTAAAATGTTGGTTATAGGAAAAGCAAAACTCCCCATGAAGAGTATGTTTGTTTGAAGGAATGCAATAATTTCCGGAATACTGACCTTGAGGATGTAACACTGCCATGTTTGGTTCAAATTCTGAAACATTATTGCTTATTATTATCAATTCATAGTAATGTATTTGTAAATAACCTATATTTTCCCTAACTTCCCATGGGAATAGAAACTTATTTCAAAACTTAGCCAACTATTACTTTTATCTTCCACCTTATTCTACCACATTTTTTTCATATATATTTTTTTTTGTATATTTGTTTAAATAAAGTTTAAAGGAGAAGGAAGAATAGAGAAAGTAAGAAACAGAGAGACGAAATGAACATGTGGCTGTGTTGTGATGCAGAGAAGGGAAGAGATGAAGTTGAGTTGTTGAGTTCAACCCAGCTGTGTTGCAATAAAGAGAGGGAAGAGATGAAGCTGTGTTGTTGATGTGAATCGCACAATCAGGAAGGAGTTAGGGTTGAGGCTGCGTTGAATGAATGGATGAAGAGATGGGAGATGACGCTGTGTTGTTGAGAAAGGTTTAGGGCTTCTTAATATTATTACAAAATCAATCAACCCTTCAAACAGTTTAAAATTAATGGCAAATATCAGCCGCACCGATTGCTTTTCATTTTTGCACCGCTCCAACGTGGCTGGGAGTGGCTGCGTTTTTTCTGCGCCCCACCGCTATAGCCACCACCAGCCGCAATTGATAACAGCGAAGCATTCCTAGGAATATGATCCTATACCTTTGAACAAATGCCACAAAAGTAAAGAGGTTTTCTGATGCTGATCAAAGTTTTATTTTCCGGGTCAAGTGTCGATAGTTTCCATGCCTAAGAATCAATTCTGAATCAATGTTTGCAACAATATTATTTGTTTGATTAAAATGTCTCTCACCTGCACAATTTAGACAGAACTCATACATGTGCTTTTTGTCTTCAGCTCACACAGATTCTGTAGCATTGCCAATTCCGTCTGGCACATCAAACTCTTCTGCCAACCAGAGTAATCAGAGCAGTTCTACCTTGCAGCAAGCTTCAGATGCAGAAATTTATCAATCTCAACATAGTGGAAATGGAAGACGGAAGGATACTTTGGCAAAGGTTGAGGATCTCCAAGTTAAATTTTTCCGCCTTCTCCAGCGCCTCGGCCAGTCAAAAGAAAACCTCTTGGTCGCGAAGGTTCTTTATCGGATGCACCTGGCAACTTTGATTCGTGCTGAGGAGACGGATCTGCAAAGAGTTAACCTTAGTAGCAGTGGAGCCCGAGAAATAGCAAACCAACATGAGGCAGCTAGTATGCCTCAATTGGACTTCTCCTGCAGAATACTTGTCCTTGGTAAAACAGGAGTTGGAAAAAGTGCCACTATAAACTCTATATTTGATCAAGAAAAAGCCACGACTAATGCTTTTCAACCTGCTACCGATTGTATCCAAGAAATTGTGGGAACTGTCAACGGTCTTAACATAACGTTTATTGATACCCCTGGTTTCCTGCCTTCCTCTACCAATAATGTGAAGAGAAATAAGAGGATCATGCTTTCTGTGAAGACATTCATTAGAAAGTCACCTCCAGACATCGTTTTGTACTTTGAACGGCTTGATCTTATCAATTCTGGTTATAGTGACTTCCCACTTTTGAAACTCATAACCGAGGTATTTGGTGCGGCAATCTGGTTCAACACTATCTTAGTCATGACTCATTCATCCTCATCTATTCCAGAAGGACCTAATGGATATACTGTTAATTATGATTCGTATACTTCTCAATGTACTAACCTAATACAGCAGTATATACATCAGGCAATGTTAGATTCAAGGCTAGAAAACCCTGCACTTTTTGTTGAGAACCATCCTCAGTGCCCTAGAAATATTTTGGGGGAGAAAATTCTTCCTAATGGACAGGTTTGGAGATCTCAACTCTTGTTATTTTGCATTTGTACCAAAGTTCTGGGTGATGTAAATTCCCTCCTTAAGTTTCAGAACGCTGTGGAATTAGGACCGACAAACAGTGCCCGAGTTCCTTCTCTGCCCCATCTCCTTTCGTCCCTGTTACGCCATCGCTCTGTATCCAATCAAAGTGGAATTGATGATGAAATTGAGGAAATATTACTTTCAGACAAAGAAGAAGGAGATGAGTATGATCAACTTCCATCCATACGAATCCTGACAAAATCCCAGTTTGAAAAGTTGTCCAAGTTGCAAAAAGAAGATTATCTGGATGAATTGGAATACAGGGAGACCCTTTACTTAAAGAAACAAATGAAAGAAGAGTACCGTAGACGCAAGGAGAAGTTACTTTCAGAAGAGCAAAAGTTTTCTAATAGTGATAATTCTGATGATCAACAGGGTCCTCCAGAACCTGTTCAGTTACCAGATATGGCTGTTCCTCTAAGTTTTGATTCAGATTGCGCTATACATAGATACCGCTGCCTTGTTGATAATGACCAATTACTTGTGAGACCTGTTCTTGATCCCCAAGGATGGGATCACGATGTGGGTTTTGATGGTATAAACTTCGAGACAACTACCGAAGTAAAGAAGAATGTATATGCCTCTGTTGTGGGACAAATGCATAAGAATAAGCAGGATTTCAATATTCAATCTGAGTGTGCTGCAGCTTATGTCAATCCGATGGGTCCTACTTACTCTATTGGTGTTGACGTTCAGTCTGCTGGTGGTAAAGATATGGTTTGTACCATTCATAGCAACACAAAATTGAAAAACATAAAGCACAACATTGCTGACTGTGGTGTTTCTTTGACATCTTTCGGAAAGAAATACTACGTGGGTGGAAAACTTGATAATACTTTGCTAATCGGAAAGAGATTAAAATTTGTGATTAATGCTGGCCGAATGGAAGGTCAGGGACAAGTGGCGCATGGTGGAAGTTTTGAAGCTTGTTTACGAGGGGAAGATTATCCCATCAGAAATGACAACTTAAGCCTGACAATGACAGTCCTCTCCTTCAATAAAGAGACGGTGTTGAGTGGTAATTTACAATCTGAGTTCAGGCTGAGTCGAAGCCTGAAAGCAACTGTTAGTGCCAATCTAAATAGTCGCAAAATGGGGCAAATATGTATTAAGACGAGTAGTTCTGAGCATTTACAAATTGCCTTGGTTGCAGTTTTCTCAATTTTGAAGGTTCTGTTACATAGAAAGGAAATCTAGAACATGGTAAAGAAAGTCCTTGGAAGATATTAGGTTCTGTTTGTTTAGTGAGACTCATCTATTTTGATCAGGGAAAAGATGAAATTTGGTGAAGCATTCTGCAGGGAAGCATAGATATGGACCATTTTCTGTTTCAGAGGGAAAATGAAATTAGAATCAGATTTTTTGAAGAGTTAAATTATTTTTATTTCACTATACTTCAGATTCCAGTTTTTGGAAGTCTCATTAGTTTAGGCTGGCGTCTGGAACGTGTAACTTTCTGTGCATTGTTGTTCAATAATCAGTATTTGGGTGCTTCCCCAATCTTAGATGTTCATTTGTAGTAAATAAAATCATAATTGTACATTAAAGCACAGAAACTTTGGGGTTTTTTTCTTCTGTGATTTATTCAAATATAATAAGTTAGTAGTATATGAATTCATCGGTTCAACAGGAATTATTGCAAAGCTGAGAGTGTTAAATGAAAGTACAAATGGTTGCTGATTATGGCGTTTCAATCTGCGGTTTGGCTTTTACTGTGTTCACCTTGCGGCATGTAAATTAACTTCTTGCTACTGGTTAACTGAATCACAATAGTAAAGTTTAAAATAGTATTAATTAAAGTAGCTTTATTTTTGTTAATTAAAGTAGCTTTATTTTTGTTAATTAAAGTAGCTTTATTAACACATATTGAAATAAACACATGGGGAGAAGGAATGGGGTGACTTGGGTTCGAATCCATATTCTGGGGACATAATCAAACTTGTTTCAGTTCGACTTAACTTTCATAAACCTTTTTTAGTAGATAAAAAAAACAAAGTATCATGAGTGTTCCTTCAACTAATCTCTGTAAATAAAATTAACGATCATGAGTGTTCCTTTTCTACTAGTTTTTGATAAATAGATTTGTTTAAGTAGCTAATTATGTATAGCTGGAATAACTAAATATAAAAATATACCGATATTGAAAATTAAAATACAAAATGGGGATAGCCCAAGCTATCTCATTGCTTCACTACAATCCACTCCTGTTAATATATTCAGAAGAATCATAGACATTGTTTCTAGTTTTTAAACGACACAAGTTTTATTTCAAAAGGATATTAGTAACTCATATGTTGTCACTAAAAGTTATTCTTGTAAACATATGTAATATCATACCTCAAACTTGTAATTTTTTTTTGGTTGAATTTGGTTTTTCAACAAATGTTAGAGTAGTTCCTTTAAAAAAAAACAAATGTTAGTAGTAGATTTTTTTTAGCTTGTAAACCGCATAAGTTTGGACTGAGTATAGCACAATATTTTGATGTTTTCTTTGAACATTGTTCAACATAATGTGCTGTATGCTTTTGTATACAACTTGTCTAATTAAGGATCATTTTTGCCTACAAATATTTCGATTAGGTTTTGATACATCCATGAAACTTTTAGCCCTAAATGCTGGTTTTCAAATGCTATTTTTTTTTTCGTTTCAGAATAACATGTGTAAATCAAAATATGACCTAATTTTAATATTTTGTTCAACATCATCTTCTAGTATCTCTGTTTCTCAAGTTATTTATTTTTTTATGCAAAAAGTTAAACAGGTATGAAATTAATTATTTAATAATATAAATTATATGTATTCATGTGTCTGTATACTATATAAGTCATAAGATTCATAAATCGAAGGAGTCTAAGAATATATAATTCGAGTGTAACTTATTTGTTTTCAAATATGCCTATGGGTTGAGATGCTAAGGAAGTATTAAGGAGGTTCAAGGTTCCTAATAAACTATCCACTAAAAAAATATAAAAATAGTCAATTATTTAACAAATTTAATCTTCGGTTTAAGTTTGACTCATTTTATTTTATGAGTCAAGTTCAACGAAGTAATCATCAAATTGAATCTTAAACTAATTTTGAGTTTATTTTGTTCATCCTCAACTTTGAATAATTTCTTTCATATAATATTTAGTTTTTTTTGAAAGACTGTTTACTTGTAGGAAAAATATGTAAAAAAAATTACATATATATATTTTGATAAAGAAACAAATAATACAATTGAACGTTTGGACTTATACAAATGAAACTTTTCAAGAATCTTATGGTAGGATAGGATAGGATAAAGCTAGGACTTCTTTAGTGGTTTAGTCAATAACATCTCTATCATAACCTCGTACTTGTATAGTCCTGTACTTTTAATGATTTACTTAGAAAGAAATACATAATAATCAAGACGGTTGAATCTAATGAAAATGATTAGATTTTTACAATGTGACAAATTAGAATTATGTATTGGGGCCCCAAATAGAATTCACACAATCTTCGTTTTAAAATTCCTAGAAACAAATCTTGAGAACTTTATTTTTGTGTGTGTTTTCCAGAATAATAATCTTGAGAACTGTAATTTTAATGATTTACTTAGAAAGAAATGCATGATAATCAAGAGGGTTGAATCTAATGAAAATGATTAGATTTTTACAATGTAACGAACTAGAATTATGTATTGGACCTCAAATAGAATTCACACAATCTTTGTTTTAAAATTCCTAGAAACGAATTTTGAGTACTTTATTTTTCTGTGTTTTTCCAAAATACAAACATGAAACAATACTCACCAAATGACCAAAATACATTTTCTCTTTTCGTCTGGTAAATTTGGTTGTAAAAGTTAATAGTTCATCAAAAGAAAATTGCTCACAGAAATAATTTCCATTGTATTTCTGTTACTAGCTCCTTAATTTAAATTGAGAATGGACCGGATAAAAGTGGTTGAATAATAAAGCAAAAGAAGTGACATTGAACGCGGTTTTCGAACCGTGCTCTACGATCATTATATTGAAAATTTTGAAGTAAATAGATGTCACTTCTATGTAAGTTTCCATTTTTTTTTTTTAATTTATGCAAGTTTCCACCTTCCATAGTACAAACTTTGGCACGCAACTATGAAACTTTGACATGGCCAATGTTCTCATTGTGAAACGGGAAATGAGATGACAAAGGCAGTTGGGTAGGGTAGAAATTGTCTCCATTTTTTAGTTGGGTTGTAGGTCATTATAGTATTGGTCCATGCTAACCTTCGTTTAAATAAATTAAAGTACGTGCTAATTAAATTTGTTTATCTTTAATTAATTTTTAATAAGTGGAGTATATGCTGTTGTGCCAACACTTTTGCCTTAAACCTCTAGCTATATGACACATGTTGAACGCAAGTTTCCTCTAGTTAGCTAGTTATTTTCATTCTGATAAAGATAGCTTGGCATACACCCAATAGAAAAGAGTATTAAGAATGGAAGAAAAGAAAAATTGATGAACAATAATAATAAAAAATGAGGAAAATAAGGGGAAAAAAAACTATAATTATGTTAGAGACGTATGAAGCTTTGTGTTTTGTTTATTTTGTTAAATAACCCCACATCCTCACTCTCCACCACATAAATGGCACATTCCATTCACGATTCCCTCCAAAATCCCGATCCCTCCGGATCTACCCTCATCTCAGCTGACTTGACTTTTGACTTTTTCCCAATTATTCACTATGCAATTACTTTCATTTCATTCACACTTTAGACAAAATTTATATTTCATTTGCAACCTACGTGAAACAAACCAAAAACAAGAAACTCACACGAAGTTAGCCCATATCAATAATGCATTAATTTCTTGACCTTCAACATGAGAAAATATAACTCTTTCCATTCCCTACTACACTTTTTTGAAGTATTGTTAGCTTTAAATCTTTGACAAGGTTTGGATTTTTGTCAATAGTTAAAAATGCTTGCTTAACTATATTGATTAGTATCAACCAACATTGTGTTGGAAAAATTGATAACATGACTCTTTTTAAAAAAGGAAAAGAATTCATATTCAATTCACGGAAGATTAGTCTCATAGTCGAACTACAAAGCTTAACCAATAACAAGTATTAATTACATTTACAACACTATGATATACTAATTCACACACCACAAAACTTAAGTAACAAGTAACAATATATCTTAGTTATGGAGAAGTACCCCACAAAACTTCAGCAACAATGGTAGCAGCTTCAGCATCAGAAACACAAGCTTCTCTAACCCTAACTAATATTTCACTCTTAAAACTCCTCTTCTCCCTTTGTCTCAACCCTTCCCCAACCTCCAATTGCACTGCGAATCTCGCTACACAGCTCGCAAATTCACTCTCCATTCTCTGCAACTCAACAAATTTCTCAACAACACCTTCCTTCAACATACCTTCGACAGCTTCTTTCCTTCCGAAATATCCTATTTCAAGAACACACTCCATGGCTAATAAACTCAATTTCATATCATTTGAATTCAACAACGATATGATTTTTGGTATTTCGCCGTTTGATTCAATTTCATCAACGATTGGTGATCTAATTAATCTAATCAAAGAACGTAGAACTTCAATTGAACGAACAGAACCAATATCAATCAAAGCTTGAACCGTGGGATTCATCAAAACCTCACCGACGAATACATCTTTGTTGAAACGAATCAACGCTGAAATTGCAAAACCGGCATGTTCGCGAATTCGGTGAGAACATTTCGGATCAAAGAGAAGCGATTCTAGCAAAGAAAAGAGTTTGAGATTGAGAACGAGTTGTTGTAACTCGCGGTTGAATCCTTGTGAAACTCTGTCAGAGAACCGAGTTAAAAGAAGAAGCAACTCGTCTTCTTCGTTTTCGATGTTGTTGCCGGAGACGAGACGGGAGAGGGTAGTGATGGTTTCACGGTCGATCCATGATTGAAGTTCGGATTCAATTGCGGCGGCGGTTTTGGTGATGGAGTGAGATGAGAGGGGACGAGTTATGAACGATTTGAGACTCGGTTTTGAGTTGTGGAGCGAATTGACTAAGGTTTTAAGATAGTTGATGTGGTGAGAAAGGGTTGAATTGGTTGGAAGAATTGTGAGGAGTTGTACAAGTGCTTTTATGGAAGGTGAATCTGAGAAGTGATTATGGTGATTTTGGATGTTTTGAGAAGCTTGTTTAAGTGCTTCAAGAACTTGAACAAGTTGTGTGATTGAGATGTTGTTGTTGAGATTTAAGTCTTCTTCTTCCATTTTTATTTTAGATAGACAACTATTTCTATGTTTCCCTACTTTATTTATACAATTCTATATATAAGCCAACAATTCTATACCCTGCTTCCACGGAATAATCCAATACCTGTGCTATACACTTGTTTCTCTAGTCTAGATAATAACATGTCTTTTTGTTGGTTACATGGATAATACCATTTCTAATGTTATTCATATAAAATATGTCTAATGTTGATTGGTGGTAAAAAAATTTACATTGTCAACATTTTTTTAAAGGAAAATCACATAGTCAACTTATCATGCATAAATCACTTTTCTATTACTTTAAAATTTTATGTGTAGTACATTATAAATTATTGATGAAATTTAGATAGAAAAAATTACTTTTTTTTTCAATGCATTCAAAATTTTCATGATAATACAGCACTCCTCATTGTTTTTTGTGCATCAAAAGTTTAGCTTATTTTGATTTCAGGGCATATACCAAACTCAACCTCAAACATCATTACAATAAATTATGTATTTTGTTTAAAATTTGTTGAAAATACAAATAGTGTTTTTTTCCTTTCACGGAGAAACCCTTCTCGAACTTGATTCATTCTTTGAATTTGCATCAAGTTTGAAGCATGAAGCAATTATAACTTAAATTTGCTTGGTTGCGTTTATAATCTTAATTTCACCTAAATTTCGTTTAATCTCTTCCAATGATGTTTTGTTTTATATACTCATTATAAAGTTAAATGACAGAAATAATGATGATTTTTAATTGGTTTAGTCAACAACAAAAACAACTACAAGTCTACAACTACGCGTTCTTTGTTTGTGGAACTCTAGTCCAAAATTACCTCACGCAACCCATGTGAGTGTGACCTTCAGAAAAATAGCACTCCAAATTGAGTAATGGTGTCTTGGTCGTCATGCATTTCTTTTTTAATGTTCAGCAATTTTGAATAGTTATTTATGACTTCAAATAGTTGTCCTTTTATCTGGAAAAAAATATGTCAAATGCATTTTGGGTCTTTAATGAAGTTTGTATTAAATTAATCCTTTTCAGTTTCAAATTGATTTTAATGTCGATAAAAGTGAATAAGTTTGTCCTTTAATATATATTTTTGTAACAAATTTTGTTAAAAGATCCTTACATGACTATTAACATTGAGTTGGATCATTCAAAAAGTGTTTATGACATCAAACATTATTACTTATATACATTTTTTTAATTGTTTTCAGTTCAATACTAATTTTACAGATAAATATTTCATCAACAGCATTATAAATCAATTAATCGAATGACTTTGTTTCAAACCAAAATAATAACACACCTATGAACCTTAGTTCTGAGAGCGGTAAATTTAAACATACCAACTTAACAATAAACATCCATATAAACACTTTTTAATTGAGTTTGATAAAAAGAGAGTAACGATTGAAACGAGGTCCCTCTTCGTCCTCTTGAGATAAATATGATTTAGGGAAGAAAAAAAAATTGTCTTTGTCTTCAATCCAAATAAAAAACTCTAGGAGAGGGATTTGAGTAATTGTAGTTTGGTAAAAAAAATATATTTACGGAGGCATACTCTTTGTGTATGGATGAAACCTTCCTTAGGTGGTATGTTGCGAATTTACCTGTGTTGGAAGAAGAAGAAAAATGCAGACTTTCGGGATTTCTATCTTCTTGCTCTTAAAGACACAGGGTTTGTTTCAAGAGAGGTAATGATAATGAGTTGGATTTATTATATGCGTATATAGGGGCGGATCTAGACATGTCATATTAGTGTGGCAAATTTTTTAAAGAAACTATAATACAAATTATACTAAAAAATATATATATATAACATTGTTTGATGCAAATTACAATGAAAATCGTCTACCATCCATTTGTTGAAAATGAGCTAGAATAACATCAGTGCTAATTCTGAAAAGAACATCTCTTTCAATATAAGTTGCAAGACGATCATTTAACCATTGATCATCCATTTTGTGACGTAATTGACTCTTCACAATCTTCATAGCTGAAAAAACACGTTCAACACTTGCAGTTGCAACCGGCAAGAGTAAAACCAACTTCAAAAGTTTAAAAACCAAAGAAAATGTCTTGCACTTATTTGTTTCCACAAGTATTGCACAAAGATCCGAAAGTCCTTTCAACTTTGCAAATTTTGGATCAGATTTAACATTTCTAACATAATTATGAAGTTGTCTGCGCAACTTCACTTCTGACACATCTACAAAATCATTTGGATAAAGCTCAGCCATCCTCAATAATTTGTTCACATCAAAAGCAGCAAATGACTTTGCAGGACTCAAACATGAAACACATTGTAAAAGTTCGGTATTCTCTTCATCAAACCTAGCATTAAGCTCTTGCAATTGCAAATTTAAAACACTAAACAAACAATCATTCTTATAATGATGCAAATTAGAAACACTAGAAACCGGAGTGACTCGTCTAGGTTTCTTTCCTTCCTTATATGGTGCATCCATATCAGGTACATCAATATCATGTGTAGTGCAAATTTTCACAACCCTAGATATAAGGTCTTCCCACCCGTCATTCCTCATTTCTTATAATTGTTTTTTGGTATCATTAACAAGTGACATAACATTTAAAATATCTTAATCACGCCTTTGTAGTGCTAGGCTCAAATCATTTGTAATTCCCAAAATCTCAACCATCATATATAACATGAAGATAAAATAAAATGATTGAAGCACATCAAGTAAAAGTATAGTTTCACCAAATTTATCAAACGAGGGATCATTCCCCACTTCTACAATTACCCCAACAATGGCACCATACAAAGTCATCAAACTAGTGAGATTCCTAAAGTGGGATCCCCAAAGTCATCAAACTTGTGATTTGTTTGTGAGAAGAGAATAAGTTGAAACGTTGTTTTGTTTCTGAGAGTAGAGAAGAAACGTGATTGTGTTTTGTGTGTGTGTTTTCCTCACTTCAGATGCCTTATGTTATGAGTATAAAAAAAAAAAAAAATTAGGCTGGAATCTGGTGTGGCAGCTGCCACACCATGTCTAACTGTAGTTCCGCCCCTATGTGTATAAGTCTTTCTTTGATCGAATTTGTCTTCACTTTCCCTTCTATGACTTCGAGTGTGAGGTGATGCAATGGCTGGGAGTCCTTCCTTCTCAACTCCATCCTAATAGTTAGACTTCCTTCCATTAGGTGTTTTGAGGTGTTATGTGGACATTGAAAAGTATTTTTCACAACAATTATATTCTTTTGCTTTTATCAACTGAGGTTGGAAAGAAGGTTAGTATATTTATTTTTTATGTAATATGTATTCCTATTGATTCATTTCCATTTCACAACGTTGCGGGTGAACTGAAGTTTCCCTTATATTGATACTGAAACCATGTGGATATAAAAGGTGTAAACGGGTGTCGTTACCTCTAACAACTCAATGCATTGTTAAATTTTTAAAAAATCTAAGGGATATCCTCAAATGTGAACGTGATCTCTCCAGTTTGAAGAAATAGTTCAATAAGTGTTGTCGAGTCATTTATGATGTTTCCGAACTGGTATTCTTTTATGATGCATTGCTTTTCTCTTTGCAAGTTAGTTGACACCAAAGATCAAGAGATCTAGGTTAGACATCATTCAAGCCAAATATCAATTATATGTATATGTATTAATGTATGTATAGGTATATGTATAGTAAACGATTCACAACCAAAGAATTGAAACAACCATATGACATTAAACTATAACAGCAACATGGACAATATTTTTTTTAAAATCTTAAATTTTACAATTAGGATTCCTAATATTTTTCGGAAGAAACTTAATGTTTATTGATTGAAAATCACATGCAAGGCCTAAGGGTTTTCAATTAAGACACCAGAGAGAAATGCTTGGTACATCTGCAAGGCCTGAGGGTTTTCAGGAATTTGTTCTCCATATTTGCTGCATCTCACTAGGTGGTAAACTAGATTGACTTCCCAAAGGAAGGTTCACAAGGTCTGGTCTGAGTTGGATTGTGTCATTTTCCTTAACATATCCTTCACGTTCAATCTACAAGAGGCAGATATTTTACTATTGAGAGAACAATTTGACAAAGATTTATCCTTCATATGTTTCATTCTCGGAAAGAGTAACATACCTGTGAACTGTACTGGTCAGCAAGTAAATCCGCAAAAGGCTGTTCACAAATTGGTTACATAAATCAGTGCAATAAAAAATTGTAGAAACTCTTTCTATTATATATTTAAAGACAAGAAATTCAAATATGTGTGCTACAATGGCTTTGATAGTTCATGGTCGACAATGACCGATACACCACCATGTTAATGCTGAGACAATAGGAAATGATACATACAAAAACTGTGTATCCAAAATAAAAAAGTGGGAATAAATTATGCCTTTTAACAAGAAATGGATGCCGAGGAAGTGAAAGTAAATATTATGGCCAAAATGTAGATGGAGAAATGAAACGAATGGTAGCAATGAGATAAAATGGCAAAGGATTCCTCAAGGTGTCAAAGCCACAAAGTCAAGAAGAAAAGCAATGACTCGATGAGAAATATAGATAGCAAATTAATGTGTGGATAACTTAACAGAGGAGCACATGGAATAAGGTAAATGACAGCTCAGACTTTTGCGTTCAACTCAATTCAGATGTAAATAATCAATATACATATAACACAAAAAATGTATGCTATGAATCTTACAGTATTCGATAATGTAGGGATATACTCTTGTGCGCCTGTGAAATCACTTTCATCTATATTTCCATAATGCAAAGCCACTGTGACACCAGATTGACTTTTAGCCATTATCATCCTAGTTCGGAACCTGGGAACTAAATTAACAACATTTCCTATAGACAAAAAGAGTGTCAGACATGGAAGAGAAAGAACTATATTGCCAAGAACACCAGAGATTGAGCAAAAATTGCAACAAACCTTGAACTGCACGTTGATTCCAAATGAAGCTTAACACTCTCATTTTGCATTCGTTCATACTACCAACTATAGGTGACTTTGACAAAGAGAAAGAACTAGACTCATTATGAATCCCTCTTTATTAGTTGCATTTGCAAGATGAAATGCCACATGCTGTGGTGCATATGTATTCTGCTTTTCAATGGGCGGATCTGGCTTATTCATCTTGGAGTGAAGTTTATGTCTGATAAAAGTCCATAGGTTAATATCATTCCGAAAAAGAAAAAAAAATCCATAGGTTATATGTAAGAACAGTAAATTTCTTTTCATGAAACTTGAAAACATAAGAACCCAACACTTTTGAATCAATGGTGAGAGCAAAGGCTACAACAACAACAACCAAGCATTATCCCATTATGTGAGTTTGCTAGATGGATCAATGATCAGTCATGTCTATATTTAAACCATTGAAATATAAATCTTTCTTAATAGTTTTAGCCTATAGTTTTTCTTGGTCTTCCTCTGCCTCTAGCGATTAGGCTGCACTCTATAATCAACTCTCCTACTACAGAACCCACTTGGGTTGTCCTGGTGGTATTGCTTGGGACCTAGGAGTGTGCTCCTCCTCGAGGTCTCAGGTTCGACTCTCTCCAGTGTCAATTTAAGTGGGTTAATTTAGCTTCTTCAAAAAAAAAAAAAAAAACTCTCCTACTACAGAACCTACGGGTCTCCTCCACACATAACTAAACTAACAAAGTTGAGATTCAATCATTTTTTCTCAAAGTGGTCAACCAAATCAGAGTCTTTTTGACCTACTTGAGTCCATGTTTTCAAAAATCTTTATGAACATTTTTTTTAAAGTAATATGTATTCCTATTGATTCATTTCCTCTTCACAACGTTGCAGGTGAACCAAATGGGAGTTGTTACCTCTGATAACCCAATCCATTGTTGAATATTTGAAAAATCTAAGGGACATCCTCAAATGTGAACGTGATCCATCCAGTTTAAAGAAATAGTTTAACAAGTGTCATTGAGTCATTTATGATGTTTCTGAACTGGTATTCATTTCTGATGTATTGTTTTTCTCTTTGCAGATAAGATGACACCAAAGATCAATTATATTTATATGTATAGTAAACGATTCACAACGAAAGAATTGAAACAACCATATGTCGTTAAATTAAAATAGCAACATGGATGGTATTTTTTTAAAAATCTTTAATTTAACAACTAGGGTTCCTAATAATTTTCGGAAGAAAATTTCATTGATTGAGAATCACATAATTCTACAACTTAATATTCTTTTAATTGAGGTTCACATTCAACAATACTACTATATACGATTCTCACAGTAATATGATGTTTTAAAAGATTCACCTTCTTCGTTGATGGTAGATAACAAAAACAACAATCTTCCATATCTTCATCTATCTCTTTCTCGTTCGTCTTTATCAAGACCCGTTCTTGATGACTATTAATAAAGAGACCTTATAGAAGAGACAAAACCCTTTTAACATTAATGGATTACTTCCCTCAAGTTACACATATTTATATAAACTTTTTTGTACCATTTCATATTTGCACATTTTCACTTTATTTTTTATTATTTTTGACAGATGCACATTTTCACTTTAAATAATATGATTTTACATTAGTCATACTACAAAAATTAATTTAATTAAAACTATCCTTATGTTACTTGTGTTTGTAAATATTTAACTGTTATGTCACCCTGTGGCTTTTTAAAGGTTCTGGCACCCAAGCGTGCCTTGAATTTTGTATAGGTTCTATACAAACGTGAATATGCAAACATTACATGCAGTTCTGGTTGATGTGAAGATGTCATGTGCTGATGAATCTGGATCCAACAGTGTTAGTGCATTTTTTTTCTGTAGGTTCTAGCACCCAAGTGTGCCATGAATTTTGAGTAATCAAAGTTGGAATTGTTAAGGCAGACCTAGATAACCCGTGAGTAGTTCGTATTTTCGATTCATCGTTTGGTACAAATCATTGGATGCATTTTACTATATTTCTTATTTTATTTTTAAATTTTAATTCATACAAATAAAGTGGAGAGAAAAAAAAACAATACATTGAATCTCTTTTGCATGATGCACGAAGTCTCCATAAACTGATTTTCAGTAATAGTTTCAGTTTTTGCAATGATAGGATAATTATTCAAAGTCAAATTTTATCGTAACTCTCATAGACTTCTACTTCATGAAGAGGTATTGTTGATTTTGAATAGTTTCCCTTCTATATGATATTCACTAGACTATTGACTTATTTTAATCAAGGTGAACTTAGATTCGAAGTATGTAGAGCATGAAAATCAATTAGAAAAAAAAAAAAGTTTTATATGGAGCTATTTAAGATACAAATACATTATAATGCTTTACTAATTCACTCGTGGATATGATGTAATTCAATGAGTTCACAAATTGTTCAATCTATTGTTTTCATTGAGGACGTTCTCTAAATCTGATCGTATTTGGGTTGCCAAGCTTCAATCTAGTATTAACAAATTATAACAAGGATCTTTATTTTTTTACCAATTATGTCGTTAAGTTGAAGATTTTATGGGATGAGTTGGAAAGTGTTGTATATTGGCTTCAAATTGGATTTGCAGAAAAACCTAAAATCGTGTCACGATTTCTGGCACCATGACACGATTGGATAGGCAGTGAGCAGGGTAGTTTTGAGACGGAAAATCGTGCCACGATTTGGGAAATCGTGACACGATTCAACTACTTCCTCACCAAGTTTCCCTTGAAAGGGACTATTCACAACGGTTACCTAGAGAAAATCGCGGCACGGT